>Ga0209056_10000030_pt1 | contig 122414 bp, 117 predicted proteins | sample GraSoiAngelo_114_FD_185876 | JGI IMG/M metagenome (GOLD analysis project Ga0209056, IMG submission 185876) | Grasslands soil microbial communities from the Angelo Coastal Reserve, California, USA - 14_0903_13_40cm (SPAdes) (version 2) | ecosystem: Environmental > Terrestrial > Soil >... | reverse complement strand
GCTGTTTCGAACCAGGGCGCCGCGAGGCGCGTCCCGGACGTCTCGGTCCGGGGGCGGAAGGAGGCCAGGTAATGAGGGCGGTCCGTCCTCTCGTAGTCGCGCTGGCCACCCTGGTGGGCGGGTCCGCGTGCGACCGCCTGCCGACCGAGGCGCCGCGACCCTCGGCGCCGAGCTCGCAGAGCGCGCCGACCGGGCTGCTGTCCTGCTCGGCGCTGCCCGCCGAGTCCGTGACGTACAGGATCGGGCGCACCGGGAAGACCATCACCTTCGGGTCGCCCTGCGTGCAGCCGACGGTCGGACTGCAGGCGCAGCACTCGAACTACGCGGTGGCATGGTGAGGCGACCGATGCGCCGTCGCGCAGTGGTCGCGCTTTCCATTGGCGCGATCGCGCTGGCCACGAGCTGTCGCTCGGACCTCGCCGGCCCGACCCTGCGCGGGAATGTCGCGACGACGGAGGGATTGCTTTCGTGCAAGCCGCTCGGGTACGACTCCGTCACGCAGACACTCGGCCCTGCTGGTGGGGTGGTCAAGGTCAGCAAGCACAACCTGGTGGTTCCTGCGGGCGCGCTGAGCACGGTGGTGAGCATCACGGCGGTGGCGCCCTCGGACACGGTGAACCGGGTCGTGTTGCGGCCGGAGGGTCTCACCTTCGGCCAGCCCGCGCTGCTCACGCTGTTCTACGGCAACTGCAAGGTGGTCCCGCAGTCGAAGCAGGTCGCCTACACGAGCGACTGGCTGGCGATCCTGCAATACGTGCCCTCATCTGACGCCCCGCCGGCCAAGCTGGTGACGGGGCTGCTAAGCCATTTCTCTAACTATGCCGTCGCGTGGTGAGCTCGGGATGACGGTGCTGCGATCCGCTGCGCGCCCCGCGGCGGACCTGCTCCACGAAGCCCGCGCCCGGGAGCGGGCGGCGTGCATCACCGAGGCGGTTGCGGCGTACGAGGCGACGATCGCCGTGGCGGAGATCGCGGGGGAGCAGGCCGTGTTAGCCGAAGCGCTCCGCCGTCTCGCCGTCGTGCGCCACCGCCGGGCCGAATCGGTCGGTGCGCGGGAGCTCTGCCTTCGGAGCCACGCCGTGGCGCGCCGCGCCGGTAACGGCGTGCTCGCCGGCGAGGCCCTCAACACCCTCGGCGGGATCGACCTGGAGACGGACGCCATCGCCGACGCCCGCCAGAACTTCCTTCTCGCCCTAGAGCTGGGCGGGCAGAGCCGCGCACTCCGCGCGCGCGTCGAGCAGAACCTCGGCGTCCTCGCGAACATCCAGGGGGACTTCGACGAAGCGCAGGCACGCTACAGGGGATCCCTCGAGGCCTACCGCGCGGCGAACGACGAGCACGGCTGCGCGATCGCCTATCACAACCTCGGCATGGTGAGCGCGGACCTCCAACAGCTGGATGAAGCGGAGGGCTATTTCCGGCAGAGCTACGAGATCGCCCAACGGGCAGGGGACGTCCACCTGCAGGGCCTGTGCCTGGTCAACCACGCCGACGTGCACGTCCTGCGGGAGCGCTACACAGACGCGCAGGGCAAGGCGGAAGCCGCGCTCGCCATCTTCGATCAGCTCGACGCGCTGAGCGACAAGTCCGAGGCCTATCGCATCCTCGGAGTGGTGTACCGCGAGACGGGCCGCGCCGCGCTCGCCGAATCGCGGCTCCGGTCGGCAATAGAGATGGCGGGGCGCGCAGGTTCGGGGCTGAACAAGGCCGAGGCGTCGCGCGAACTCGCCCTCCTCTACCAGGCGATGGGCCGCAATCAGGATGCGCTCACCCTTCTGAACACGGCGCACCGCCTCTTCGGGCGGCTCCAGGCGCGCGTCGACTTGGTCCACGTCGCCAGTAAGGTGGCTGAGCTCGAGGCCACCTACCTGGCGGTGGTGCGCGAGTGGGGGCAGTCGATCGAGTCGAGCGATAGCTACACCTTCGGCCATTGCGAGCGCGTCGCACGTCGCAGCGTAGCCGTGGCGCGGGCGCTCAGAATGGACGAACATGCCCAGACGACGGTCCGGCTCGGCGCCTACCTCCACGACCTGGGAAAGGTGCGCGTCCCCCACGAGATCCTCAGCAAGCCAGGCCCGCTGACGCGCGACGAGTTCGAGGTCGTGCAGATGCACCCGATCTGGGGGATCGAGCTCATCGCCGACGTCGAGTTCCCCTGGGACTTGAAGCCGATCATCCGCTGGCATCACGAGCGCTACGACGGGACGGGATACCCGGATCGGCTACGGGGAGACGAGATTCCGCTGTCGGCGCAGGTCGTCGGGATCGCGGACGTCTACGACGCCCTGACGACCACGCGCCCCTACCGCCCGGCGTTCTCGCCAGCAGCAGCGCGCGCGGAGATCGAGCGCTGCTGCGGGCTGTGGTCGGATCATGTGTACAAGGCCTTCCTGACCTCGCTTGCTCAGCCACAGGATTCAGAACGCAGTGGCCGCCGCCGGAGCGGCGGTCCCGCCGACTGGCGGACGGGAGCAAGCTCTCATGTCGCGCCCTAGCGAGGACACGTCTCTGAGCCCGGCCGACGAGCGCCGCAGCGGGCTCGATCGGCGCACTGGCCGGGAGCGACGCTCGCCGTCGGAGCGCCGGGCTGAGGTCCGCCGGACGACGGACGCAGGTCATCGCCTGTTGAACCGGTCGATTTGGGTCGGCACGGAACCCGGCGGCCTCTCCCTCCGCCGATTGTTCCCCCATGCGCAATTCAGCGACGCTGAAGCCGCGGAGCGCCTGGCGGCGATCGCAGTACACCGCAGGGAACTCGACACGAGCATCGGCCGGGATGTCGGCCCCTCGGTCGCGGCGCTCGACTACTTGCTGAATATCAGCCGCGATCTGGCTGATCCCACGATCGTCGAACACGAGGTGCTCGAAGTCGTGGAACGCCGTTCGGTGACCGATCCGCTGACCGGGCTCTTCAACCGGTATCACTTCGAAGCGACGCTGAGGCGGGAAGTCGCGCGCTGCACGCGCTACGGGACGCGGCTCTCCCTGTTGCTCATGGACGTCGATCAGTTGAAGGCGGTGAACGACCGGTGGGGCCACCAGGCGGGGGACCGGGTGCTCGGCCGCGTCGCGCGTGCGATCCAGACCAGCCTGCGCGGCACAGACATCGCCTCCCGCCACGGGGGCGATGAATTCGCGATCATCCTGCCCGACACGGACGCGCGGGCGGGACGACTCGTGGCCGAACGGATTTGCGCGAAGGTGCAGGCGTCCCGCGGGGAAGGGAACGTGCCGGATGCCTCGACCAGGGTCACGGTGAGCGGCGGCCTGGCCGAATTGCCCCTCGCCGCCCCCTCTGCCGCAGAAGCCCAGCTCCTCGTGGCTGCCGATCGCGCGCTGTACCTCGCGAAGGGGCGCGGCGGCAACCACGTGGCCGAGGCGATGCCCTGACCCCTTGTCTCAAGGAATCCCGATAGTTAAAGTCGGGTTTCCTAACTCCGACGGGCCCCGATGTCACAGCCACCGACCCGCCTCCGTGCCGTGCTTGCCGTATTCTCTCTGTTCGCTGCTCTCCCAGGCCGAGGTGTCGCTCAAGACCGGTTCGAGATCGAGGTGTACCCGTATGAAACGGCGGCACGGGGCGAGTGGGAACTGGAGACGCACCTCAATTACACGCAGGTCGGAACGACGGCGTTCGACGGCCGTGTGGCGCCGACGGAGGGTCAGACCCGCCTCGCCGCCGAGCTGACCCATGGTCTCACCGACCACTGGGAGCTTTCGGCGTATCTGCTCGCCGCCCATCGCTCCGCGTCGGGGGTCGACTTCGCCGGGTGGCGGATGCGCTCGCGCTTCCGCGCACCGGAGACGTGGCGGCTCCCGGTGCAGCTCGGGTTGAGCCTCGAGCTCGAGGCCACGCAACCGGCGTTCAGCGACAGCCCCCTGACCCTCGAGCTCGTTCCCATTTTCCAGCGGCGCGTCGGGCGGTGGCAGTTCACCGTTGACCCGGCCTTCGAGCGTGACCTCTCCGGGCCCGAAGCGTCGGAGGGCTGGGAGTTCGAGCCTCGAGCGCGCGCGGCCGTGACCGCGAGCCGGACGGTCACGCTCGCGCTCGAGTACTACGGCGCCCTGGGCCATCTGGGGGCGATCCTGCCAGCCGAATCCCAGGTCCACCAGTTCTTTCCGAGCGTGGAACTCCGGCTCGGGGACGAGCTGTCGGTGGACCTCGGCGTCGGCGTGGGCGCGACGGCCGTAGGTGACCGGCTAGTGTTCAAGTCGCGGCTCGAGATCCCGCTGGGAGGGGAGCGCCGCTGAGCATCACATGGCCCCCGCTGATTGGCTGCCGTTTCTCACCGTCCTCGCCGACCGCGCGGACGAGATCGCGCTCCGGGGCTTCCGCAAGAAAGGGCTCCGGGTCGAGGACAAGCCGGACCGGAGTCCCGTCACGGACGCGGATCGGGCGATCGAGGAGACGGTGCGTACGGTGACGCGTCAGCGGCACCCGGAGTTGGGACTGCTGGGGGAAGAACAGGGCGCGTCCGCGGGCAGCGCGGCGGCGCGCCTCATCGTGGACCCCATCGACGCGACGCGGAACTTCGTTCGGGGCATTCCCGTCTTCGCGACCCTGCTCGCGATCGAAGACGGCGACGAGGTGGTCGCCGGCGTGGTGAGCGCGCCGGCGCTCAGAACCCGCTGGCACGCCGCCCGGGGCGCCGGGGCGTTCCGCGAGGGCGCGCGCCTCGCCGTGTCCGGCGTGCGCGCGCTCGAGCGCGCCCTGCTGTTTCACGGTAACCTTGGCCCGGCCGAGGGCGCCCCGCCGCGGGGGATTTTCGAGTTGATCCGCGGGGTCGAGCGCACGCGCGGGTTCGGCGACTTCTACCAGCACATGCTCGTCGCGGAAGGGGCGGGTGAGATCGCCATCGATCCCGTGATGCAGCCCTGGGACATCGCGGCGGTGCAGGTCGTGGTCGAGGAAGCAGGTGGCCGGGCCACGACGCTGTCCGGCGAGCGATCGATCTATGGGGGCAGTCTCGTGACCTCCAACGGACCGCTGCATCAGGCCATATTGGACACCTTGACCAGCACGGAGTCCCCATGACGCAGACGTTCGCCATCCTCCCGGCCGGGACGAGGATCCTGTGGGTGCTCGTGCCAGTGTTCATGTTGTTGCTCGGCGGGCTCGCGCTCGGCGCGGCCGTGCTGGGGGGTGCGTGGTACGGCTCGCAGCGCGCCAGCTTCGAGGTCTCCCCGGCCGGTCTCCGGCTGCGGGGCGACGTGTACGGGCGCCTGATCCCCGCGTCGCAGCTGCGCGGCGCGGCCGCGCGGATCATCGACCTGCGCTCGGACGCGGAGCATCGGCCGCGGCGGCGCACGTTCGGCACGGGACTGCCGGGATATGCCGCCGGATGGTTTCGCCTGCGCAACGGCGAGAAGGCGCTGCTCTTCCTGACCGACTGGACCCACGTCGTGTACGTTCCGACGCGAGCGGGGTACGCCGTGCTCATGAGCCCGGGCGCGCCGGAGGCGATGTTGCGCGCCATCCAACAGATCGCGCCCGGGAGCTGAGAGCACGCGGAGTCCTACTTCGTGGCAGCCTGATACCGCTTCGCCACCTCTGCCCAGTTGACCACGTTCCACCACGCCGCGATGTATTCGGGGCGCCGGTTCTGGTACCTGAGGTAGTAGGCGTGCTCCCACACGTCGAGCCCAAGGAGCGGGATCTTGCCCTCGATCAACGGGCTGTCCTGGTTCGCGGTGCTCAAGATCTCGAGGGTGCCGCCCGCGAGAGCGAGCCACGCCCATCCGCTGCCGAATCGGGTGGCGGCGGCGTTGGAGAGCTGCTCCTTGAACTTGGCGAAGTCGCCGAAGCTTTTCCTGATCGCGTCGGCCAGCACGCCGCTCGGCGCGCCGCCCCCGGCACTGCCGGCGGGCGCCATGATGGTCCAGAACAGCGAGTGATTGTGATGGCCGCCGGCGTTGTTGCGGACCGCGGCGCGGATGTCGTCCGGGACGCCGGTGATGCCGCGCAACAGCTCGTCGAGCGTCTGCTGGTGCAGCTCGGGATGCTTGTCGAGCGCGGCGTTCAGGTTGTTGACGTACGCCTGATGGTGCTTCGTGTAGTGGATCTCCATCGTCTGCCGGTCGATGTGCGGCTCGAGCGCGGCGTAGTCGTACGGTAAGGGGGGCAGCGCGTGCTTCTTGACGCGCTCCCTCGCGGTGGCGGTTCCAGCCATAATGCCCTCCTTGGCGTTGAGGCTGTCGACCGGGTGAACCAGCGGCGTGGGGCGAATGTTCCCGCTTGATTCCAATTGAAGCGCTCGTATTTTCCCGAACCGGTTGCTCCGTTCCCCTGTCATGGGAGGCGCACGATGGCGCTCTTTTCGGCCGCGGGAATCCAGTTTCTGCTCCGCTGGTTACACTTTCTCGCCGGCATCACGTGGATCGGTCTCCTCTACTACTTCAACTTCGTGCAGGGTCCGTTCTTCGCCGAGGCGGACGCGTCGACCCGGAGCGTCGCGACGCAGAAGCTCGTGCCGCGAGCGCTCTGGTGGTTCCGCTGGAGCGCGATGGTGACGTTTCTGTCCGGCCTCACGATTTTGATTCTGCGGCGCGCGAGCTGGAGCGATCCCTGGGGGATCACGATCCTGACCGGCGCGGCGTTCGGCACGGTGATGTTCGTGAACGTGTGGCGGGTGATCTGGCCCAATCAGAGAACCGTCATCGCCAACGCGGTCGCGACTGCCGGGGGTAAAGCGGCGAACCCAGCGGCGGCCGGCGCGGCCCGGCGGGCGTTCCTGGCGTCCCGCACCAACGTCGTGATGTCGTTCCCGATGCTCTTCTTCATGGGCGCGGCGTCGCATTTCACGCTCAACCCCGCCGGCAACCGCGGTCTGTACGGCGTACTGCTGCTCGTCGTGCTCGCGTTGCTCGAGCTCAACGCGCTGGTGGGCACCGCCGGGCCGACCAAGAAGCCGATCGAGACAATCCGGGGAGTGATCGTGACCGGGATCGTGACCGCCGCGGTCATGTATCTCATCGCGCAGGCCGTGCTCGGGACGCCGACCACGTAGCGCCGCGTGAGACGCTCGACGATAGCGGGCCTCGCCGTCGTGGCGGCAGCGTGCGGGTCCCCGTCGTTCGTGCCTCCGCCCCCGTCTCCGCAGCAATTCCGACTGCCGAGCCGCGACTAGAGGGCGGGGCGGGTATGGCTTCGGTGACTCTCCGGCGCCTGAGCAAGACCTACGCGGAGGGGGGCGCCGGACCGGTGCTGCGGGACCTCTCGCTCGATGTGCGCGACGGGGAGTTCCTGGCGCTGCTGGGGCCGTCGGGTAGCGGCAAGACGACCCTGCTCAAGTGCATCGCGGGGCTCGAGGAGCCGAGCGCAGGCGAGATTCTGATCGGGGAGCGGAACGTCACGCAGCTCGCTCCTGCGGCGCGGGACGTCGCCCTGGTGTTCCAGCACTACGCCCTGTACCCGCACCTCACCGTTCGGGCGAACATCGCGTTCGGGCTCGAGGTGCGGCGGGTGCCCGCCGCCGAGGTCACGCGCCGAGTGCAGGAAACGGCGACACGCCTCGGCATCGCCACGCTCCTCGATCGCCGTCCCGGAGAGCTCTCCGGCGGCGAGCGCCAGCGCGTCGCGCTCGGCCGCGCGGTGGTGCGCGAGCCCCAGGTGTTCCTGTTCGATGAGCCCCTTTCCAGCCTCGACCCACCGCTCCGCAGCGAGCTGCGGGGCGAGGTGCTGGCGTTGCACGCCACCCTCGGCGCCACGATGATCTACGTCACCCAGGACCAGCGCGAAGCGATGACGATGGGTCAACGGATCGCCGTGCTGCACCAGGGGCAGCTGCGTCAGGTGGGGACGCCCGCGGAGGTGTACGAGCGACCCGCCGACGTGTTCGTGGCCCGGTTCGTCGGCAATCCCGGGATGAACGTGCTGAAGGGGCGGGGACGCGGGACGGAGGAGGGGAGCGGGATGGTCGACCTCGGTGGCTGGTCGGTCGCTGTGGCGCTGGAGCACTACGAGGGGGAAATCCACGTCGGCGTGCGCCCGGAGCACGTCACGCTCGGGGCGGCGAATCCCGAAACGGGGTCGCTCGAGGTGCGAGCGGTGGAGCCACTCGGGCCGGAGACGCTCGTGTATCTCGACGCCCGTGGCCAGACGCTCGTCGCGCGCGTCCACGGCATCCCGAACCTCCGCCGCGGGGACCGGGTCGGCGTGACGCTGGATCGCTCCCGCCTTCACCTCTTCGATGCCGCCGGGGAACGCTTGGGATGAGCGCCACGCCGCGCGGCACGGGGTGGCGCGTCGGGGCGCTCGCGGCGGTGGGCGTCGCCGCGCTCCTGCCGGTTGGGGTGACCCGGTGGGCGCGCCTCCGCTCTGAGCGGGCCCTCGCCGCGCGCAGCGCCGCGTCCACTGCGGCCTATCTGGAGCTCGTGACGCCTGCCGGTCCGGGCGGAGCCGGGTACGACCTCGCCCGACTGCTGATCCGGTCCCGCGCGCTCGACGAGTTGCCGGGGTTGCACGCCCGAGTGGAGGTCTATCACGGAACGGCGCCGCTGGTGCACGCGACCGCGCCGGGCCTGGCGCCCGAGACGCTCGACGCGCTGCGCCGCCGGGCAGATGTGCCCTGGGCGGGGGCGGGGGCGGGGGCGGCGAGGGGGGGGCGCGTCGCGCTCGCGCCGCTGTTCGACCGCCAGGGATGGGACGTGGTGGGAGCCGTCGCGGCGCGGGCGGACGTGCCCGACGCGCTACTCGCCGCCTGGCTTGCGGTCGCCGTAGTGTTCACGCTGGTCGCCGGCGTGCTCGCGGTCCGCCCGCTGGGCGGCCGCCCCGACGCGCTGCGGCCGGCGTTCCGGCGCTACGCGGCCGCGGCCGGGTTGCTCGGCTTTGTGGCCGGCGCCGATGTGCGCGCCATCGCCCGCGACACGACCGACCTATGGCTCGCCGACGCGCGCGTGCTGATGCAGGACGCGGCGGCGCGATTGCCGGAGCTGCGCTCCGCTCCCGCGAGCCTCGCGCCGATCGCGCGCGATGCCGAGGTGGTTGTGGGAGACAGTGCCGGCGCGCGGGCCCGGCGGCGCGACGTGGCCGGTGTGCCGCGCGCCAGCGTGGCTGTGCGCCTCGCCCCGGGGCGCTGGGCCGAGGTCCGCACCGCGCCGGACGAAGCGCGGGCCTGGGGGTGGTTCGCGGCGGCCTTCGGGCTCGCGCTGCTGGGGCCCGTGGGCGTGGCGGCGGCGGCGTGGGGGGCGCGCGCGGCGACGCGGCCGCGCTACCTCCGCGAGACCACGGCGGCATGGGGGTTCCTCGCGCCCTCGGCCCTCCACCTCGCCGTATTCTCGCTCGTCCCGATCCTCTTCGCCTGCTACCTCTCCGTGCACCGCTGGAGCCTGATCGAGCCGGTGCGGCCGTTCGTCGGGCTCGACAACTATGCACGCCTGCTGCGCGACCCTCTCGTGTGGGCCGCGCTGCGCAACACGGTGCTGTACGTGCTGTACGTGCCCGTGTCGGCGGCCCTGGCGCTCGCGGTCGCCCTGGCGCTGCGCGGCCGGTCGCGCGGCGTGCGGGCGCTGCGCACCGCGTTCTTTCTGCCGTCTGTGGCGTCGGCAGTGGCCGTCGCGCTCGTGTGGCAATGGATCTATCGGCCTGAGGGCGGCCTGCTCAACTCGCTGTTGGCGCGCGCGCACGTGAGCCCGGTGGACTGGCTCGGCGACGCGAAGGCGGCCCTGGTCGCCTTGATGATCGTGTCCGTGTGGGCGCACGTCGGTTATCAGATGACCGTGTTCCTGGTCGGACTGGAGGGGATCCCACAGGCCTACCTCGACGCCGCGCGGGTGGACGGCGCCGGCGCCTGGCAGCGGTTCTGGCGGATCACGTTCCCGCTGCTCCGGCCCGTGACCCTGTGGGTGCTCGCCACCGGGATCGTCGGCGCGTTCCAGGTCTTCACCTACGTGTACGTGCTGACCGGCGGTGGTCCGCTGCACGCCACCGACGTGGCCGTGTACCGGATCTATCAGACGGGTTGGGAGTTCGCGCAGTTCGGCTCCGCGAGCGCCCTGGCGCTGCTCGTCTTGGTGCTGCTCGGCGGCGTCGGGTGGGTGCAGTTCCGGCTGCTCGCGCGGCGGGCAGGGGGGGCGGGGGCGGCGGGGGGGGCGCGTGCGTAGGCTGCTCCTGCTCGCGATCATGTCGCTCGTCGCCGCCATCATGGTGGCGCCATTCCTTTATATGGTGGCGACGGCGGCGAGCGATGCCACGAGCTTCGCGCCAGCGCTCGGGGCGCTGCCGTTCGCGCGCTTCGTCCTCAACTCGGGGCTGATGGCGGCGGGCGTGGTGGCGGGCCAGGTGTTGACGAGCGCCATGGCGGGCTATGCATTCGCCCGGCTCCGCTTCCCGGGGCGCGAGCGGGTGTTGCTCGGGTACCTTGCCGTGCTGGCCGTGCCGGGCATCGTGCTGCTCGTCCCTCGCTTCCTGATCATGGGCGCGCTTGGCTGGGTGGACACGTATCAGGGGCTGATCTCGACGGAGCTGGTATCGGTGGGTGGGATCTTCCTGCTGCGTCAGTTCTTCCGGACCCTGCCGCCGGACCTGGAAGACGCGGCCCGGCTCGAGGGGGCGGGGGAGTGGACGATCTTCTGGCGGATCATGCTGCCGCTCGCCAGGCCCGCGCTCGCCGCGCTCGCCGTGCTGGGCTTCGTCGATCAATGGAAAAGCCTGCTGTGGCCCCTCATCGTGACCCGGTCCACCGAGATGCGCGTCCTGGAGGTGGGCCTCGCGACGTTTCACGGGTTGTACGCGGGAAACGGGCCGTATCAGATGGCGGCGGCACTGGTGGCGGTCCTGCCACCGGTCGTGCTGTACTTCGTTGCCCAGAAGTATTTCATCCGTGGGATTCAGTTGACAGGTGTCGAGTGAAGAGGAGAGGCCACGGCTAGTCTTTGCCTTTCCTCTTGCCGGTAGCGGACCGGAAGCTTAACTCCCACTTGATGTCTCGCCCATCTCCACCAGCAGCCCACTCCATCACCGCGTGGCCGCTCTCCAACCTCTTCACTGTACACGGGACGTCCGCCTTGCACGCCCCCGTCCTCATTCCTTTCGGTACCGCGATCGTCACGGCGTATGCGCGGCTGTCCAGGTTCACCGCCTTCGCGCGGAGGGTGCGGGTTGTCGCGTCCCACGTTTCGTCCACGAGATCCACCGCGCCCTGGACGACGTGGCGCGTGGTGCCGATCACCTGCGGGCGCGCTGCCGCCGGGCGCACCGCCACGACCAGTGCGCTGCGGGGCTCGAGCGTCGCCGCCAAGGAGTCTTTCGGGTCGGCGAGCGGCGCCTCGCGCCACACGTCGTAGGCGGCGAATCGCGCGCCGCTGATACCGAGCGCTGCGAGCGGAACGGCCACGTCGCGCGGGTCGTCCTCCCAGTTCACGAGCACGACCGTCCACCAGCGCGGCGCGCCCTCCGCCACCCAGCTCGACGGCGGCCGGTCGCGCCGCACGCTCCAGATGCCGCCCCCCCCCGACCCGCCGCCGGCGGAAACGCGCACCGCGAGTACGTTCTCCCCCCCCCAGTTGAGCGCCTCGGCGGGCACGCGATAGCGTCGGTAGGCCTGCCGTGCGTTGGTCTCCCCAACCTTCACGCCGTTGAGGAAGGTGTCGTCCGCATCGTCGATCCTCCCGAGCTCGAGATAGACCTTCGGTCCTTCCCTCGTTCCGTCGCCTTGGTTCGGTAGCTGGAAGCGCGTGCGATACCACGCAAAGCCGCTGTAGTCCCGGTGCCCAGCCTCGTCCCAGCGCTGTGGCACGGTGATCGTCTCCCACGCCTCCTCGTCGAACTCTCGGGTACCGTACGCGGCGTCGTCGCCGGTACGGAAGTGCCACCGCCCGGAGATGGGGTAGACGGCGTCGCCGCGCACGAGCGCGGGCGCCAGGTCCCGCTCGAGCGTCGTGCCGCCCACCGGGCGCCCGGCGACGGGCGCGACCGGGAGCACGCGCTGCAGCAGCGCGGCGCGCTCCGGGAGGAGCTTCGGGAGGTTGTCGGAGAAGAGCGTCAGTCCGCCCGAGACCGCGACGACCGACGCCCAAACGCGGGCCTCGGACGCGGAGAGCGGCGGGCCGACGGCGAGGCAGGCGGGATCGTTGAGCCACGAGGCGCGGTGGTAGAAGCTGCGCAGCGCCGCGGCGCGCACGGCGGCCTGGACGCCCGCCCACGTGGGGTTCGCGTCGGGGCCGATCCGCATGCCGTTCACGAGCCCCGCCGCGTGTTGCAGCGGCGCGCCGCCGCCGAGCAGGAACGCCTCGGTGCCCAGGCCGTCGCGCAGGGCAGCAAGCCCGGCGCGGTAGGCCTCGGCGTGAGTGAGTCCGCCGTAATGTGCCGGCCCGGCCGTGGCGCAATGGAGGGCGTCGATCTCAAGGTAGTCGTAGCCCCAATCGCGCACGACCAGGCGCGCCAGCTCGGTGAGCCATTGCTGCACCTTGGGGTGCGCGCCATCCAGCGCGTACAGCTTGCCGCCCCAGGCCTCGCGCGTATCCCACGCCAAGGGCCCTGCCGCCGTGTCTCGCAGCAGCCAGTCGGGGTGCGCGGCCGGCACTCCTGAGCGCTCCGAGACGGCGAACGGTGCCATCCACAACCCGGCTTTGAAGCCGTTCGCATGGATTCTGTCAGTGAGGGCGCGGTGCCCGCTCGGAAACTTCTCGTTCGTCTCCCAGTCGCCCGCGGCCTTCTGATAGCCGTCGTCGACCCGGATGTAGCGCAGGAAACGGCGGTCGAAATGCGCGGCGCAGAACTCCGCGTTGGCGACGACGTCCGCCTCGGTGACCGCGCTCTCCTGCCCGCTCGCCGAGCACCACCCGGCGGGCGCGACCGCCTGGGCGAGCCGCTCCTGGTCGAGCGGTGAGGGGAGGGCGAACACGGCGCGGAGCGCGTCCAGACCGTCGCCGTCCGGCGCGTACCCGATCCGCAGGCGGGACGCGTCGCCCGCGGGACGGAGCGGACGAGTTGGCAGCCAGGCGCTCACGGCTTCGAGTCCGTCGCGCGAGAGCGCGACTCTCGCCTCGCCCGGCTCTCCCGCGTCGAACGCCAGGCCGAGCCCGCGACCGCCGCGGGTCAGGCCGAGCGCGCCGTGACTCGCGAGGTCCTGCGCCTCGCGGGTGCCCACCGCCACGAGGCGGCAGGCGTCGCGCGACTGGTAGCCGTTCACCAGCGCGACGAGCGGACCGTCTCCCGGGAGGGCGGCCACCTCGGGAACGCGAAAGAAGCGCACGCCCTTCACCGTCGGGAGATAGCGGTCGGGGAAGATCGTCACGGTGATCACGGCCTGGGGTGATCCTGCCATCTCCCCGGCCAGAAACTCCGCCTCGACCCACACACCGGCGACGCGCCCCCGCACCACGACCGCCGTTCCACCCGGGGGACGGCGACTTCCGACCGTGCTATCTTCCAGCTCGGCGAGCGTGACCGGCTGGTCCCCGACCCAGGCGACGACCTCGGCGTCCCGGAGGAGAGCAACGGGTTGGGCGTCGCCGTAATACCACAGGGACCAGCGGCGGCGGTCGTCGAGCTCGAAGCGCATCCGTCCGGCCCGAACCGCCCCGGGCGGGCGAGGGCGGTCGAAGGCGGTCAGGGAAACGGTTCCAGTGAGGAGCACGAACGTGCGACGGTCCATGATTGCAATGTTGGCGGGCCTGGCGGGTTTGTCTACGCCGCTCCTCGCCCAGTCGGGCGGGGTCACGGCCGGCCTGGCATGGACGGTGGGCGGGGGCTGGCAGGTGGAGGGGGCGGATGTGGGCTACGCGCGCGCGCTGCACGCGGGGCCACTTTCGGTGCTCGCGCTCACGGCGCGCGTCGGCTCCTTCATCGACGAGGGCGCGATCGTGGGCGGCGCGCGCGGTGTCGTCTTTGGCGTGACGGTCGCGGGCCGCACGCCGATGGCGCACCTCGCGGATCTCGGCGCGGACTCGACCGCCACGCAGGTCGGCTTCGACCTGACGCTCGAGGCGACAGGATACGCCGGGTCGCGCAACCCGCTGCCCGTGGGGTCACCGTGGGCTGCCGTGTCGCCGCTCCTCGGACTGCGGGTCGGCGATCCCAACGGCGCGCAGTACGCCCTGGTGGTCGGTCCGACGGTGTTTTTCGGCGCGATCACCCAGGTGCGGCCGTTTCTCGGGCTCCGCTTCGAGGCGCCGCTGGCGCGCCAGGAGCGCCGTCCCTAGGTTAGCGCACGATGGTCGTTCCCTCCCTCGATACCGAGCATCCCGGTATCCGGGTCATCGCTGAAGTGGCATCGGTGCTCCAGTCGGGCCTCGCATCGGGCGAGGCCCTGCACGGGGTCGTCGGCGCCCTGCGGCGCGGCCTGAACCTGCGCCGCTGCCGCCTCTGGTTGCGCACGCCGGACGGGACCCGCTACACCTCCGTGACGAGCCCCGGCGACGAAGCCGAGCTCCCGGGGTACGAGCCACCCGTTGCCGAGTGGGTGCGGCGCGGCATGCAACGCGAGGGCGTCCCGGGCGGTTCGGTCATGCGGCTGCCCCTGGTCCACGAGGACGAGCTGCTCGGCGCGCTCGAAGTGATCATTCCCACGGGGCGCTACGAGGGGATCGCGCACGACGTCGTCGTCGTCGTGGCGCGCCTCCTCGCCCCGCTGATCGCCACGACCGAGCTGTCGCAGGACCTCGCTTCCGAGGTGGCGCTGCGCACGCACGAGATGGAAGCGCAGCGCAGTTTCGCCGCCCAGATCATCGACTCGCTCCCCGTCGGGCTGTACGTGATCGACCGCAGCTACCGCATCCGCGCCTGGAACCGCAAGCGGGAGGCGGGCACGCAGGGCGTGTCGCGCGAGGAGGCGATGGGCCAGGAGATCTTCGACGTGCTGGACCGCCAGCCGCGCGAGCTGTTGAAGCGTGAGTTCGACCGCGTGTTCGACACGGGCGAGCTCCAGCAGGTCGAGATGGAGTCGGGAGCGAGCGGCGAAGTGCGCCACTACCGGATCACCAAGATCCCGATGCGGCAGGACGGCACTACCATTTCCCACGTCATCACGATCGGCGAGGATATCACCGAGTGGCACGAGGCGCAGCAGCGGCTCGCCGAGACGGAGAAACTGGCTGCCGTGGGGCAGCTCGCGGCCGGCGTGATGCACGAGATCAACAATCCGCTGGCGACGATCCTCGCCTGTTGCGAGGCGCTGGCCCTGCGCAGCGAGACGCTCGTGGCGCCGCAGCGGCACGCCTACGACGAGTATCTCAAGATCATCGATACGGAGGTCCAGCGCTGCCGCCGCATCGTCGAGAGCCTGCTCGACTTCTCGCGGCCGAAGGCGGGGGAAAAGAAGCCCGTCGACGTGAACGCCGTGGTGGAGCACACGCTCTTCCTCCTGAAGCATCACGCCCGCTTCAAGCGGGTGGAGGTGGTGCGCGAGCTCACGCCCGGGCTGCCGGCGGTGCGCGCGGACCAGGAGCGCCTCATCCAGAGCTTCATGGCGCTGATGCTCAACGCGATGGACGCGATGGATTCGCGCGGCACCCTGACGGTCCGGAGCGGCAAGAATCCCGACCGCGCGGACGAGGTGCTGCTCGAGTTCATCGATACGGGGAAGGGGATCACGCGCGAGGACCTGCCCAAGATCTTCGAGCCGTTTTTCACCACCAAGCCGCAGGGCCGGGGAACGGGCCTTGGACTGTCGATCTGCTACGGCATCATCGCGGAGCACCGCGGCCGCATCGACGTCGAGTCGCAGGTCGGCGTCGGCTCGAACTTCAAGGTGTATCTTCCGCTCGGATGAAGATCCTGGTCGTCGAGGACGACAAGACCGTAGGGCAGTACGTGAAGCGCGGGCTCGCCGAGGCCGGCTACCATGCCGACCTGGTCGGCGACGGGGCCGAGGGGTTGCGCCTGTCGGCCGGCGGGCACTACGACCTCCTGGTCCTCGACCTGCGACTGCCCAAGCTCTCGGGGCTCGAGGTCCTGCGGACGCTGCGGGATCGCGAGAACGGCATCCCGGTGCTGGTGCTGACGGCGCAGGACACCGTCGACTTCAAGGTGCAGGCGCTGAAAATGGGCGCGGACGACTACGTGACGAAGCCGTTCTCGCTCGAGGAGCTGCTGGCCCGGGTGGAGGCGCTGGGCCGGCGCCCCAAAGCGATCGCGCCACCGGTGCTCAAGGTGGCGGACCTGACGCTCGATAGCGGCAGTCGCGAAGTGCGCCGGGGGGGCAAGCTCATCGAGCTGACCCCCAAGGAGTATGCGGTGCTCGAGTACCTGATGCGGCACCAGGGGCGCGTCATGCCGCGGACGCTCATCACCGAATACGCCTGGGACTACCATTTCGACCCCGGCACGAACATCGTGGACGTGGTGATCACGCGGTTGCGAAAGAAGATCGACCACGCCGGCGAGCCGAAGCTGATTCACACGGTGCGTGGTGTGGGATACATCGTGAAGGCGTGAGATGCAGACCCTGCGCGGACGGCTCACCGCCTCGTACTCGGCGGCATTGGCGCTGACCCTGGCCGCGTTCGCGGTGCTCCTGTACCTCGACCGGCGGAGCGCGTCCTACCAGGATCTCGACCAGCGCATCCAGTCGGAAGCGACGCTGACCGCCGGGATTCTCGCCGAAAGCTACCGGGCCCGCGGGTCGCTCGTGCGGGCCGACACGTCGGGGCGGCCGGTGCTGATCGCGGACGTCGCGGGGCTGCTCGAGGCCGTACCCGACTTTCTCATCATTACGGCGCGCGATGGCAGCCTGCTGTTTGCGTCCCCCGATGCGCGGGCGCTGACGTTCCAGCAGGTCGAGCAGCTGGGGCGGCTCGCGCGGGCACCGTTCTCCGGACGCGCGGCCGGCACGGTGCGGCTCGAGCCGGACGGGCCGAGGATGCACTACGCCGTCCACTATGTCGTGGAGGCGGGGCCCCAGTTCGGCGCGATCCTCGCGGGTGCCAACGTGCGCTCCGCGGAGCTCGGGCCGGAGCAGCTGCTCTCCACCTTTGCGCTGATCCTGCCGCTCGGGCTCGTGTCGGCCCTACTCGTCGGGTCCTGGATCTCCCGGCGCGCCCTCGAGCCGGTGGACCGGATCATCACGGAAGTCCGCGAGATCTCGGACGGCCGCAGCCTGCACCGCCGGCTCGCCGAGCCGATGGTGAAGGACGAGCTGGGGCGGCTGGCGGAGACGCTGAACCAGATGATGAGCCGCCTGGAGCGGAACTTCGCGGCGCTGCGGCGCTTCACCGCCGACGCGAGCCACGAGCTGAAGACGCCGCTTACCGTGCTGCGCGCGGGCGTCGAGCGGGCCATCACCACCCCGAACATGCCTCAGGACACGCTCGCCGCGCTGGAGGAGACGCTGCAGGAGATCAAGCGGATGACGGAGCTGGTGGACGCCCTGCTCACCCTGGCCCGCGCCGACGAGGGGACGGCACCGCTGCATCGCGCGCCCGTGGACCTGCGGACCATCATCGAAGAGGCGCGGGAGACGGGCGAGCTGCTCGCGGAGCAGGCGGGAGTGAAGATGGACGTGGCGACGCCGCCCGACCCGGTGATCGTGCCGGTGGACGCGAGCCGCATTCGCCAGCTGATCCTCAACCTGCTGACCAACGCCGTGAAGTACACGCCCGCCGGCGGCCGCGTGCGGATGCAGCTGGTCCATGCAGACGGCCGCGTGACGCTCACGGTCGCCGATACGGGGATCGGCATCGCGCCCGGCGACCTGCCCCACATCTTCGACCGGTTCTGGCGGGCGGACTCGGCGCGCACGCGCACGGGCGAACGCTCCGGCGCCGGCCTCGGGCTCGCCATCTGCAAGTGGATCGCCGAAGCCCACGGCGGCCAGATCGAGGTCGTGAGCCGCCCGGGACGGGGCACAACGTTCACGGTGACGCTGCCGCGGGAGGCGCAGCCGCCACAATCATAACCCGGCCGATCGCCTTCACTTGGGAGCCGGCGCCGGCGGCGCGGCCGGAGGGCATCGAGCCCTCGCCCCGGCTGTCATCGTTTTGTAATGCGGCTTCCACTAGCGGTGTAGGGTGCATCCGCTGTATTTCATACGCCGTCACCGATCGCGCCCCGGAGGACGGCCCGTGTTCGACACCCTGATCGAATCCAAGCGGAAGAGCAACAGCAAGCGGTTGTTCGGCGTCGGCTTCATGTCGCTCACGATTCACACCGTGATCATCGCCGGCGCCGTGTACGCCACGCTCAACGCCGGCCAGACCGACAACAGCGTGAAGGTGGACACCACCGTTGTCTACCTCCAGCAGCAGCAGCAGAAGCCGCCGGAGCAGCAGCCGGTCCAGCTCGACATTCCGCTCAAGGGCTTTCAGACGGTGGTGGCGCCCGATGTGGTGCCCACCAACCTCCCACCGGTGAACCTGCAGGAGCACTTCGATCCCAAGGATTACTCGGGCACGGGCGTCGAGGGTGGCCTCGGCACCGGCATCGTGCCGACGGGGAACGACGTCTACATGGAAGCGATCGTGGAGGAGAAGCCGTCGGTGCTGTCGGGGCCGGTCCCCGTGTACCCCGAGCTCTTAAAGCAGGCGCAGATCCAGGGGCGCGTGATCGTGCAGGCGGTGATCGATACGCTGGGTCGCGCCGAGCCCAACACCATCAAGATCCTGCAGAGCCCCAACCCGGGGTTCGACCAGCCCTCCAGGAACTACGTGCTCAAGACACTGTTCCGTCCCGCGCGCGTGCACGGCCGGGCGGTGCGCGTCCTGATCAACATTCCGATCGATTACAAGATCACCCCGGGCCGCTGATCCCCGTCACCCGCTGCCGGCCCAAAGGAGCCTGCCCACATGAGTCTCTCGCTTTACGACCTGTTCGTGTCGATGGGCCCGTTCGCGAAGTTCATCGTCGTCGTGCTGGCGGTGATGTCCATCTTTTCGTGGACCAGCGCCTTCCAGAAGCTCTACCAGATCGTCAAGTCGGAGCGGGAGACGCGGAAGTTCGCGCCCGAGTTCTCCCGCTTTCTGCAGGAGGAGCAGCTCGACGGCGCCATCAAGCTGGCCGAGCGGCAGAAGCGGAGCCACGTGGCCCGCGTCGTGGGCGAGGCGCTCTCCGAGGTGAAGCCGCTGCTGCGCGATCGGGCCACGATCACCGCGGCCGACATCAACTCGGTGGAGCGGGCGGTAGAGCGCGAGATCCTGATCGTCGCGGCCGAGCTGAAGCGCGGCCTCGGCATCCTGGCCACGACGGGCTCGACGGCGCCGTTCGTTGGCCTGCTCGGTACCGTGATGGGGATCGTGAACGCCTTCACCGGCATGGCGGCCTCGGGCGGCGGCGGCTCGCTGGCGTCGGTGTCGGCCGGCATCGCCGAGGCGCTGATCACGACCGCGTTCGGCCTGATCGTCGCGATCCCGGCGGTGTGGCTCTACAACTACTTCACCACCAAGATCGACTTCCTCTCGGTCGAGATGACCTACACCTCGAAAGAGCTGATCGACTACCTGATCAAGAGCGTTGGGTCGGAGTTCGGCCGCTCGATCTTCACGAAGGAGTTCCAGACGCAGAAGGCGCAGTCGACCAGTGGCCCTATCAGCCACTAGCGCCCGAGCGGCCGTCAAGGCGGACATCAACGTCACGCCGCTGATCGACGTGATGCTGGTGCTCCTGATCATCTTCATGATCGTGACGCCCATCATCGCGAAGGGCTTCCAGGCCACCATCCCGCGCTCAGCCAACCCGGAGAACCGGCCCGAGGGGCCGGACGAGATCCGGCTCGGCATCGACCAGGACGGGAAGTTCTTCCTCGACCTGGGCGCGGGCCCGAAGCTGATCTCGGAAGCCGAGCTGCCCGACCGGTTGGCGTCCCTGTACGCGAGCCGCACGATGGACAAGATCCTGTTCCTGAAGGCCGATCAGAACCTCGACTTCGCGCGGGTGCAGCAGGCCATCGAGATCGCCCGGCGGGCCGGCGTCCGGGTGGTCGGCGCCATCACCGAGCAGAAGCAGTCGCTGACGCGCAAGAAGGAGGCGAGCTGACCGATGGCGATGACCTCCACGGGCGGGGGTGAGGGGCTCAGCTCCGACATCAACGTCACGCCGCTGATCGACGTGCTGCTGGTGCTGCTGATCATCTTCATGATCACGCAGCCGCTGTCGCGCAAGGCGTTCGACGTCCAGGTGCCGCCGGAGCAAGCGACCAAGCAGAAGTCGCAGCCCTCGTCCCAGATCGTGCTGGAGCTGCGGAGCGACGGCTCCTACGCGATCAACGGCCAGCCGTACGCGCTGAACCAGCTCGAGCAGGCGTTCCACCAGATCTACGACGTGCGGCCCGCCAAGCTGTTGTTCATCAAGGCGGCGCCGAACCGGAAGTACCTGGACGTGATGCAGGCCATGGACATCGCCCACGGTGCGGGTGTCCAGGTGATCGGCTTCACGCCCGCCGAGCAGGCGAAGAAGTAGCCCGCCCCGTGAGGGGCGAGGGTGGCCGGTGTCGGGGCGCAGCGTGCTGCGCCCCGACCTTGTTTGCGGTGTATTGTATCCCCGGATGGCGGCTCCTCCGACCTCGACACCGACTCTCCTCCCCGGCTTGCGGCTCCCGGTCGCCCGCCGGCGGCTCGGCGGCGGCGCTGCGCTCTCGTTGCTCGTCCACGCCGGCGTGATCGCGCTCCTGGTGCTGCGCGGCCGCGAGCTGCTCCAGCGCGCCGGGGGCGGGGCCCCGGGCGAGCGCGGCGGCGGGGCGGCGGCGGGCGGACGTCCCCCCGTGAACTTCTTCACCCTGCCCCCGGCGGCCGCGCCAGCGGCCGTCGCCGTGCCGGAGGCGCCGCGGGTGTCGCCGTCCGATCTGCGGGCGTTGCACGACATCCCGGTGGACCTGCCGCGCATCGAGCTGCCGCGCGTGACGCTGGCCCCCGGGGCGGTCGTGGTCGCCGGGGGGCCCGCCGGAGGAGCGGGGGCGGGACGGCCTGGCGCCGGGACCGGCGCCGGGGCCGACGTGGGGCCTGGAACGGGAGGCGAAGGCGGTTACATTGTTCCCGCCCAACCCCGGCGGGTGCTTCCCTGGCCTCCGAAGTGCGCGTCCCGCGGGCCGATAGAGGTGCGGTTTTGGGTGGCTGCCGACGGGAGTCCGACGCGGGTGGAGGTCGAGCCGGCTCCGCCGGACGCGCGCTGTCGACAGCAGTTCGTGGACCTGATGATGGAGACCCGGTTCTACCCGGCGCGCAAGAACGGGCAGCCGGTCGCGAGCGTCTTCTCCATCCGCTACTCACTCGGTAACTAGATCAGTTACCCGCCCGCCCTCGCGCGGGCTCCAAGGAGCCGACAACCGACTATGCTGATCCCCCTCGTCCTGGGGCTGAGTGTTCTCGCCCTGGCCGTCGCCGTGGGTCTCGCACGCTGGGTGCTCGGGCAGGACAACGGCACCCCGCAGATGCGCACCGTTTCGGACGCGATTCAGGAGGGCGCCGCCGCGTTCCTGCGGCGCCAGTACCGGACGATCTTTTCGCTCAGCGTCGTCCTCGCCGTGCTGATCTTCGTGCTGTACGCGTTCTTCCGCACGCCGCATCCCGGCGAGCCGAGCGCCACGACGATGGCGCTGTGGACCACGCTCTCGTTCGTGCTGGGCGCGGTCTGCTCGGGGATCGCCGGGCTCATCGGCATGTTCGTCGCCGTGCGGGCGAACATCCGCACGGCGAGTGCGGCGCGCTCCAGTCTCAACCGGGCGCTGCAGATCGCGCTGCGGGGGGGGGCGGTGAGCGGCCTCTTCGTGGTGGCGATGAGCTTGCTCGGCGTGGGCGGGCTGTACACGATCGTGCACGCCGCGAACGTGGTTCCGCCCGAGCGCATCCCGCTGCTCATCGTGGGCTACGGGTTCGGCGCGTCGTTCGTGGCGCTGTTCGCCCAGCTCGGCGGCGGCATCTACACCAAGGCCGCCGACGTCGGCGCCGACCTGGTGGGCAAGGTCGAGGCGGGGATCCCGGAGGACGATCCCCGCAACCCGGCGGTGATCGCGGACCTGGTGGGGGACAACGTGGGGGATTGCGCCGGGCGCGGCGCGGATCTGTTCGAGTCGACGGCCGCCGAGAACATCGGCGCCATGATCCTCGGTGCCGGGCTCGCGACCCGGAACCCCACGGCGTTCGGCGGCGTCGCGGCGCTCGGGGTGATGTTGTTCCCGCTCGTCGCACGCGCGTTCGGCCTCGTGGCCTCGATCATCGGCATCATGGTGGTGCGGTCGCGCGAGGATGAGGATCCGATGCACGCGTTGAACCGCGGCTACTGGGGGACGGCGTTCCTCGCGGGGGTCGGATTCCTCGTGGCCACGCGGTGGCTTCTGAACCCGGCGATCGCACCCGACGCGTGGTGGCACTTCTTCTTGTGCGGCGTGATCGGCGTGCTCACGTCCGTCGCCTTCGTCTACATCACCCAGTACTACACCGAATACCGCTACCGTCCCGTAAAGTCGATCGCCGCGGCGTCCGTGACGGGTCCGGCGACGAACATCATCGCGGGCTTCGCCGTCGCGCTCGAGTGTACCGCGCTGCCCACGTTCACCATCGGCGTCGCGATCATCGCGTCGTACAAACTGGGTGCGTCGAGCGGGCTCGAGCACTCGGGGTTGTTCGGCACGGCGGTGGCCACGATGGGCATGCTCGGCACCGCCGCCTACATCCTCGCGATGGACACCTTCGGGCCCATCACCGACAATGCCGGCGGCATCATCGAGATGTCGCATCAGCCCGAGGCCATCCGCCGGCGCACGGACCGGCTCGACGCCGTGGGCAACACGACCAAGGCCCTCACCAAGGGGTACGCGATCGGGTCGGCTGCGCTCGCCGCGTTCCTGCTGTTCTCGGCGTATCTGGACGAGGTCGCCGCGCTCGGCTCACCGCTCGCCGCGGTGGACATCTCGAAGCCCGAGGTGTTCGTGGGCGGTCTGCTCGGCGCGATGCTGGTGTTCTGGTTTTCCGCCCTGGCGATCGGCGCCGTCACCAAGGCCGCGGTGAACGTGATCAAGGAGGTGCGTCGCCAGTTCCAGGCCGACCCCGGCATCCTCAAGGGGACGTCCAAGCCCGACTACGGCCGCGCCGTGGACATCGTCACGATCGGGGCGCTCAAGGAGATGGTGGCGCCGGGCCTGCTCGCGGTCGGGATGCCGATCGCCATCGGCCTCGTGTTCAAGGGGTTTCACGTCGGCGCCGAGACGGTGGCCGCGTTCTTAATGGTGGGCACGATCGGCGGCATCCTGGTCGCCACGATGCTGAACAACGGCGGCGGGGCGTGGGACAATGCCAAGAAATACATCGAGGCGGGTGAGTACGGCGGGAAGGGCGGCCCCGCCCACAAGGCGGCGGTCGTGGGTGACACGGTCGGCGATCCGTTCAAGGACACCGCCGGCCCATCGCTCCACGTGCTCATCAAGCTGCTGAGCACGGTCACGCTGGTGCTGGCGCCGCTGTTTGTCTAGCGCCACGCCGCTGTTCCGCCGCAAGACCGTCGACCAGTGCATCGCCGACGGTGAGGCCGGGGGCGGCCTGCATCGCTCGCTCGGACCGCTGCAGCTCACCGCGCTCGGCATCGGCGCCATCATCGGTGCCGGGATCTTCGCCGCGATCGGGACGGCGATCAGCGGCGACGCGGGACATGTGGGCGCGGGGTCGGCGATCGTCGTGTCGATCATTCTCGCCGGCGCCACCAGCGCCTTCGCCGCAATCACGTATTCCGAGTTCGCCGCGATGATCCCCATCTCGGGGAGCGCCTACACGTACGCGTACGCGACGCTGGGGGAGCTGGTCGCGTGGATCATCGGCTGGGACCTGATCCTGGAATACGCGGTCGGCAACATCGCCGTGGCGATCGGGTGGGCGGGATACTTCGACTCGTTGCTGCGCGGCTTGGGGGTCGAGCTACCGCGTTGGCTGGTCACGGACCTGTGGAGCGCCGTGCGCGACCCCGCCTTCGTCGCCGCGGCGCCCCACCTCGGCCCGATCCCCGTGATCTTCAACCTCCCCGCGCTGGCCATCGTCGCCGTCATCACGTGGCTGCTCGTCATCGGGACGAAGGAATCGGCCCGGGTGAACACGGTGATGGTGGCGATCAAGGTGGGGATCATCGGGCTGTTTCTGATCGTGGGGCTCAAGTACGTGCGCCCTGAGCAGTGGACCACGCCCAGCTTCGCACCCAACGGGTTCAAGGGGATCAGCGTCGGCGCTGCGATCATTTTCTTCTCCTACATCGGCTTCGACGCCGTCAGCACGGCCTCCGAGGAGGCGAAGCACCCGCAGAAGGACATCCCCTTCGGCATCATCACGTCGCTCATCGTGTGCACCGTGCTCTACATCGCGATTGCCCTGGTCCTCACGGGCATCATCCCGTGGGACCAGCTGAACGTGCCGGACCCGCTCGCGGTGGCGCTCAAGTACATCCACGCCGACTGGGCCGCGGGTGTCCTGGCGCTCGGCGCCGTGGCCGCGATGACGTCGGTGCTGCTGGTGTTCCAGCTTGGCCAGGCGCGCATCTTTATGTCCATGGCGCGTGACGGGCTGTTGCCGCCGTGGGCCGCCCAGCTCCATCCGAAGTACCGAACGCCCCATATCACGACGATCATCACGGGCGTGTTCGTCGCGCTGTTCGCGGCCCTCGCTCCGATCGGGGTCGTGCTCGAACTGACCAACATCGGGACGCTGTTCGCCTTCATGCTCGTCGCGCTCGGCATCATCGTCCTGCGGCGGAAGGACCCCGACCGGCCGCGGCCGTTCCGCACTCCCTGGGTCCCCTTCCTGCCCATCGTGTCGATCGGATTCTGCGTCTACCTGATCCTGAGCCTGCCCCTGCTGACGAAGCTGCGATTCGTCGCGTGGCTGGCGGTCGGCGGGCTGATCTATTTCCTGTACAGCGTGCGCCACAGTCGCGTGCGGCGGCTCGGCCTCGACCCGCAGTGAAGCTCCACACCAAAATCGTCGTTGGGCTGGTCGCAGGCGCGGCGTGCGGCGTGTTGGCCAACGCGCTCGCCGGTGGCGCATGGTGGATGCGTTGGATGCACGTCGACCCGGCCGCGGCTGCTCCCGTCGTGCGCTGGATCAGCGACAACGTGGCCGGCCCGGTGGGCCAGGTGTTCCTGCGGATGCTCCTCATGACGGTGATCCCGCTGGTGTTCACGTCGATTACGCTCGGCGTAGCGGGGATCGGTGACATTCGCAAAGTGGGGCGGGTCGGAAGCCGGACGCTGGCGTACTTCCTGATCTCGACCGCGCTGTCTGCCGGCATCGGGCTCGCGCTCGTCAACGTCTTCCAGCCGGGGGCCGGGCTCCCGCCCGAAGTGCGCGAGCAGCTGATGACGACCTACCGTGCCCAGGCGCAGGGCCTGCAGGCGGCCGGTACGACCCATTTCGGCGTAGACACCTTCGTGAACATGGTGCCGCGCAACCCGATTCAGGCGGCCGCCGGCATGGACCTGCTCGGGGTGATCTTCTTCTCGCTCGTGTTCGGCGCCGCGCTGACGCTCATCCCGGAGGAACGCGCGCGGCCGCTCGTCCGCGTGCTCGAGGCGGTGGGCGATGCCGTCGTGAAGATCATCGATCTTGCCATGAAGCTCGCCCCGTATGGCGTGTTCGGCCTGATCTTCTTCACCACCTCGATATTCGGCTGGGGGATTCTGAAGAGCCTCTCCAAATACGTCTTGGTCGTGTTGTTCGGGCTGCTGCTGCACGGGACCGTGAGCCTCTCCCTGTTGGTACGCTTGCTCGGCGGTCTGTCGCCACGTGTGTTCTGGAGCCGGATCCGCGCGAGCATCGTCACCGCTTTCTCGACGAGCTCGAGCAACGCGACCCTCCCCACCAACATCGCCGTGGCCGAGGAGGAGCTGAAGATCCCGCCGAAGATCGCTGGTTTCGTCCTGCCCCTTGGCTCGACCATGTGTATGAACGGCACCGCGCTCTACGAAGGCGTGACCGTGCTCTTCCTCGCGCAGGTGTTCGGGGTGGCGCTCGACCTCGGCACGCAGGTTGTCGTGCTCGTGCTGAGCGTGATCACGGCGGTCGGCGCCGCCGGCGTCCCCGGCGGCTCGCTCCCGCTCCTGATGGTCGTGCTCGCGACGGTGGGGGTGCCGGCCGAGGGGATCGCCATCATCCTGGGCGTGGACCGGATCCTCGACATGTGCCGCACGACGATCAACGTGTGCGGGGACTTGACGGCAGCGGTCTATGTGGCACGCACGGAAACGGATTGGGATCCGAGAACCGTCAGCCCTGAAGTGAGGCTCGCCCCGGCGGCGTAGCCTTATTCCAGCTCCGTCGCCAGCTTCAGCGCGCCGACGGCCGGATCGATCCGGTTCGGCACGAGCCGCGCCCGCTTCACGTAGACAGCGAGCCGCTGGCGAAAGGCTGCGGTGAGCGGGGACTGCACCAAGAGCAGGCCACCGGCGATCGCGACGGGCACGGGCGTCGAGCCGGGGAAGTGCTGCTCGAGCGCCGCCACGAGCGCCACCAGCTCCCGCGCCGCGTCGTCCAGGGCGCGTTGCGCCACCGCCTCTCCTTCGCGCGCCGCGTTGAGCACGTGGGGTGCGAGGGCGGCCACTTGCGCCGGCGTGGCCGTGGCGGTCCAGCGGACCAGATCGTCGAAGTGCTGCAGGCCGAGCGCCGCGAGCAGGCGCGCGAGCAGGGTGGAGCCCTCGCCCCGTCCGTCCTGCGCCCAGGCCGCCGCCTCGAGCGCCCGGCGGCCGAGCCAGTAGCCGCCGCCCTCGTCGCCCAGCTGCCAGCCGTACCCCCCGGCGCGATGCAGGCCGCCGTGCGGGTCGCGTGCATAGGCGATCGAACCCGTACCGGCGTTCACGAGGACCCCGGGGCCGCGGCCGAACGCCGCGCTCAGCGCCACCTCGGCGTCCGCGAGGACGCGGACGCGCCGCGCGAGCCCGACGTCACGCAGCGCCGACTCGAGCTCTGCCTGCTCTTGCGCCCGGCCCGCCCCCGCCGCACCGACCACGGCCCGGTCCACCGGGAGCGCGAGCGCGGCCTGCGCCGCCGCGCGCCGCGCGGTTTCCGCGAGGACCGCCGCGGATGCCGTCGCATTGCCCGGCTTCATCGAGGCCCCGGGGCCCTCCGCGCGACCGAGCAGGCGTCCGTCCGCGAGGCCGATGACGACGGTCGAGTGGGAGCCCCCGGCATCCGCCCCCAGCAAGGCGACGGAAGGACGGAAGGACGGAACGGGGGTGGGTGGGTCAGTGCTCATCCCCATTCCGTCCTTCCGTCCTTCCGTCGCCGTTCGTCACCAGCGACGCTCCCATCCCCACGACCACCGTCACCCCCGTCCCGAGCGCGACGTACCACCACCACGCAAGCCCGGGAAGGGCGCGCCACGGCACGCCCAGCACGATGGGGGTCATGACGGCCACGCTCACGAGGATCGCGGCGATCACGTCGCGCTGCCGCGCCCGCGGCCACAGCCCGCCGAGCAGGTAGGTGCCGAGCAGGCCGCCATACGTGATCGAGACGATGCTCAGGGCCAGTTGCACGACGGGCGTGTTCTGATCGCGGAACGCCATCGCGCCGGTCACGAGCACCGCCGTCCAGAACAGCGTGAGCCAGCGGCCCACCCGGAGCAGATGCCCGGGCTCGTGCCGGCCCGCGAGCGGGGCATAGAAATCCAGAGTGGCGGCGGAGGCGAGCGAGTTGACGGCGGAGGCGTGACTGCTCATCGCGGCGGCGAGAATGCTGGCGACGACGAGCCCGGCGAGGCCCGCGGGGAGCTGGGTGATCACGAACGAGGGGTAGATCGCGTCGCCCCGCATCCGGCCGTCGTCCGCGCCGGCGAGCCAGAGGCTCGTGCCCACGAGCAGGAACAGCGCGAACTGCAGGATGATGAACACCCCCGAGCCGACGAGCGCACGTTGCGCGTCCTTGAGGCCGCGGGCCGCGAGCAGTCGCTGGACGATCAAGTGGTCGGTCCCGTGCGACGCGGCCGAGAGGAGACCCCCGCCCACCACGCCGCCCCAGAACGTGTACAGCGCCGTGAGCGACGGCCGGAAGTCGAGGGTGACGAGCTTGCCCTCGTGCCAGGCCCGCGCGAACGCGCCGGCGCCGCCCGCGAGCTGGGTTGCCACGATGAGCGTCGCGATCCCGCCCAGGAGATACACGCCCAGCTGGATCACGTCCACCCACACCACGGCCCGCAGCCCGCCGACCCACGTGTAGATCAGGGTCACGACGCCGATCGCGAGGATGCCGGCGGCGAGACTCCAATGCGTGATGATCGCGAGCGGGATCGCGGTGGCGAAGATGCGCACGCAGTCGGCGAGCGCCCGTGTGAGCAGGAACACGCCCGACGCGGTGCGGCGCGCCGCGGTCCCGAAGCGGCGCTCCAGTCGCTGGTACGCCGTCTCCTGCGTGCCCTCGAAGTAGCCCGGGAGGAGCAGGGCGGCGACGCCGATCCGGCCGACGAGGTAACCGAAGGTGAGCTGGAGGAACGTGAGGTCTCCCCGGGCGGCGATGCCCGGAATGGAGATCACCGTCAGGGCCGACGTTTCGGTGGCCACGATCGACAGCATCAGGGCCCACCACGGCAGCCCGCGATGCCCGAGGAAGTAGTCGCTCGCGTCGCGCTGGCGGCCTGCGAGCACCAGCCCGAAGACGACGACGGCGACGCAGTACGCCGCGATGACGGCTACGTCGAGGGGGCGCACGGGCGGACAGCAAAAAGCCCGCGACGTGCGCGGGCTTGGAATGCCGATTGTAAGGGGGCCAACGGCCTCAGACCGTGAACGACGATCCGCAGCCGCAGCCGCCTGTGGCGTTCGGGTTCTCGAAAGCGAACCCCGACTCCTGGAAGTTGCTCTTGTAGTTCAGCGTGACGCCGTTCAGATACTGAGCGCTGAAGCCGTCCACGAAGCAGCGCACACCTGCGCTCTCGATGACGACGTCGTCCTCGCCCGGCTTGTCTTCGATATTGAGGCTATAGCGGAACCCCGAGCACCCGCCGGGGAGCACCGCGATGCGGAGCCCCGCCGTCTCGGGTGAGACCTTCTCTTCCGCCATGAACTTGCGCACCTCCACCGCCGCCTGCTCGGTCAGCGTGAGGGTGACGGGTGTCGTGTGCTGCGTCGTGGCCATTGCGATCCTCCAGTCACATGCGAACTTAGAAAGGCCCGTCGAGCCTGTCAACTCTCTCGCCACCTAGGACCGCGCGCTCATGCGACTTACGCCCGCCGACTGGTCGATCGTCGCGCTCTACTTCCTGTTCAACGTGGCCGTGGGCCTGTATTACAAGCGCCGCGCCGGCCGCGACACGGCGGAGTTCTTCCTCTCGGGGCGCAACGTGCCGTGGTGGCTCGCCGGCACGTCGATGGTGGCGACGACGTTCGCGGCCGACACGCCGCTGGCGGTCACCGGCCTCGTGGCGCGGAACGGTGTGGCGGGGAACTGGCTGTGGTGGAATCTCCTGGCGAGCGGCATGCTGACGGTGTTCTTCTACGCCCGCCTGTGGCGCCGCGCCGGCGTCATGACCGACATCGAGTTCTCCGAGATCCGCTACGCCGGGCGGCCGGCCGCCTTCCTGCGCGGCTTCCGGGCGTTGTACCTGGGCGTGCTGATCAACTGCATCATCCTGGGCTGGGTCAACCTCGCGATGGTCAAGATCCTGCAATTGCTGTTCGGCGTCGGCAAGCTCGAGGCGCTGGCGCTGGTGCTCGGTCTGATCGCGCTGACGTCCGCCATTTCGACGCTCTCGGGTCTGTGGGGCGTCCTGGTGACCGACCTGTTCCAGTTCGTGATCAAGATGGGGATGGTGATCGTCCTCGCCGTCGTGGCGGTGCACGCGGTCGGCGGGATCGACGCGATGAAGGAGAAGCTGGCGCTGCTGCCGGGCCACGGATCGGTCCTGAGCTTCGTGCCCGACGTCGGATCGGCGTGGATGCCCTTGATCACGTTCTTCGTCTACATCGGCGTGAACTGGTGGGCCACCTGGTACCCCGGTGCCGAGCCGGGCGGCGGCGGCTACATCGCGCAGCGCATGTTCAGCGCGAAGGACGAGAAGCACTCGGTCCTGGCGACGCTGTGGTTCAACATCGCGCACTATGCGGTGCGCCCGTGGCCCTGGATCCTCGTCGCGCTGGCGTCGCTGATCCTGTTTCCCGGCCTCGCCGACCCCGAGACCGGCTACGTCCGGGTGATGATCGACTACCTCCCCTCGTCGCTGCGCGGCCTGATGGTGGCCGCCTTCGCGGCGGCGTACATGTCCACCATCGCCACGCAGCTGAACTGGGGTGCGAGCTATCTCGTGAACGACTGCTACCGCCGCTTCCTGCGGCGCGACGCGACGGAGCGGCACTACGTCCGGGCGTCGCAGGTCGCGACCGTGCTCCTCACCGTGGTCTCCGCCGTCGCGACGTTCTACATGGGCTCGATCGCCGGCGCCTGGAAGCTCTTGATCGTCACAGGGGCGGGCACCGGCACCGTGCTGCTGCTGCGCTGGTATTGGTGGCGCATCAACGCGTGGAGCGAGGTGTCCGCCATGATCGCGGCGTTCGCCGTGTCGGTGCTGTTGCAGACCGCCGGAGGCTTCGACAGCGACCGGCCGGTCGACTTCGCCTGGATCATGCTCATCACCGTTGCCATCACCACCGGCGCGTGGCTCGCGGTCACGTTCCTCACGCGCCCCGAGCCCGAGGGCACGTTGGTGGCGTTCTACCGTCGCACGCGGCCGTCCCGCGCGGGGTGGGGCCCGGTGGCAGCGCTCGCGCCCGACGTCCGGGCCTCCGCGGACGGGCTCGCGAACCTGCTCGACTGGGCCGCGGGGTGCGTGCTGATCTATGGCGCGTTGTTCGGGGTGGGGAAGCTGCTGCTGCACGAGACGCTTCCCGGCGTGGTGCTGCTCGGGGTCGGCGCGATCGCCGGAGCGGTTATTTATCGCGATCTGTCGCGGCGCGGCTGGGGCAGCGTCGTAGAGTGAGTCGCCTCACAGCTCCGGTCGTGTGAGCGCGTCCACCACCAGGTCGGCCACGCGGGGCCGCACGCGCAGGATCGCCGTGTTGGCGCGTGTGGGATGGACCCGGTTCGTGAGCAGGATGATGAACAGGTCTCGGTCCGGGTCCATCCATAGCGACGTCCCCGTGAAGCCGGTGTGGCCGAACGAGCGCCGCGACAGTTTCGCGCCCGCGCTCGAATACCCCGAATCCGACGGTGTATCCCAGCCGAGCGCGCGCGTCGATTCCGGCACGCCAGCCTGCCGCCGCGTGAACTCGGCCACCGTCTCCGAGCGGATGAGCTGGAGCGAGTCCCAGGAGCCCTCGTTCAGGAGCAGTGCCGCGAAGCGCGCGAGGTCGAGCGCGTTCGAGAACAGCCCGGCGTTCCCCGACACGCCGCCCAGTCGGGCCGCGCTCTCGTCGTGCACTTCGCCGCGCAGCATGCGGTGCCGGAACACCGTGTCGAGCTCGGTCGGGGCAATCCGGTCGCGCCACGCCGCGGGCGGCCGGAACCGCGTCGCCCGCATCCCGAGCGGTCCGAACACGCGCTCGTCGAGGAAGCGGTCGAAAGGCTCGCCCGTGATGCGCTCGACCGCCTGCATCAGCACGATCGCGCTCAAGTCCGAGTAGCGGTATTGCGTTCCCGGCGGGTCGAGGAGCGGCGCCGTGTCGACGAGCGCCAGGGCGGCGCCGCGCGTCGCCGTCGAATCGTACAGCGGGAGATCCGCGGCTAGGCCCGCGGAATGAGTGAGCAGCTGCCGAATCGTGACGCGGTCCTTCTCGGACCCCCGCAGCTCGGGCACGTAGCGTTGGGCCGGGGCGTCGAGGGCGAGCCGCCCCTCGTCCACGAGCAGCATGCAGGCCGTCGTCAGGGCGATGACCTTCGTGAGCGAGGCGAGATCGTACACCGTTCCCGCCTCGACCGGCCGCGGGTCGTCCACGCCGTAGTGCCCGACCGGGGCGACCAGCGCGAGGCGCCCGTGCCGCCCGACGGCCACGACCGCGCCCGGAAACGCCCCGCTGTCCACTTGCGCGCGCAGGTACGCGACGACGGCCGCGAGTCGCGTGCTGTCGAAGCCAAGGCTCGCGGGCGCCGCTGCCGGAATGCCGGCGCTCCTCGCCGGGACCGGCGGGGCAGGTGCCGTCGCGTGGCACGCCGCCGCCACGGCGGCGAGCGCGCTCCCCCGCCAGAGCTGCCGGCTCACGGCCGGGTATCCGTCACCTTGACGCCCCAGCCGACGCCATAGTCGGGTGGGATGCGGGTCGGGAGGTGGCCGGTGATGGGCACGCGGCCGAGCAGCGCGAGCGCGACGGCGCGCTCGCTCGCCCGCACGCCGCTCCACGCGATGAGATACGACTTCACCGCCGGGGTCTGGTTGAGGAGATAGGGGCTGCCGAGCGACACCAGCACCGTCGGGCGGGCCGCGTCGGTCGCGGTGATGAGCTGGGCCAGGGAGTCGGGAAGTGCGATGGTGCCGCGCCCGGACAGCGGCCGCACATTCGCGACGAACACCGTGGCGGGCGACCGCGCGATCACCGCGCGCGCCGAATCGTAGGAGAGCGGTCCCGACATGGGCCAGAGCCGGAAGTACTCCACGGTGTCGCCGCCCCGGTGCAACAGGTCGGTGAGATACTGGCCGGCGCCGCCGCTCAGCTCGTCCGCGTACGCGATCAGGGCGATGCGGGAGCGTCTCGCGCGCAACGCGTGCAGCCGCCCGCCCGCGTCGCGCACCAGCGTGAGGGCGCGGACGGCGAGATCGTTGGCGGCGTCCTGCCACCGCTTGCCGCCGACCACGAGCATGATCGAGTCGAGCGGCACGGTGCGGCGCCCGAACAGGCCGAGGCGCTGCTTGATGTCGAGCAACCGGCGCACCGACTGGTCGAGCCGCGCCCGCGCGATCCGCCCGCTCTCGACGGCGGCGGCCATCGCGTTCACCGCCGAGTCGGGATCGGCGGGGATGAGCAACAGATCCGATCCCGCGAGGAAGGCCCGCACGGCAGCCTCGCCCGCGCCGTACGCCGTCACGATCGCGCCCATGTCGAGCGCATCGGTCACGACCAGGCCCCTGAAGTGGAGCGAGTCGCGCAGCAGGCCCGTGAGCACGGCGGCCGACATCGTCCCGGGATCGTTGGACCCCGTCAATGCCGGAAACGCGATGTGCGCGCTCATCACCACGTCCGCCCCGGCCGCGATTCCGGCGCGGAACGGGACCAGCTCGAGCGAGTCGAGCCGGGGGTAGCCGGCGCCGATCACCGGCAGGCCGATGTGCGAGTCGGTCTGCGTGTCGCCGTGTCCCGGAAAGTGCTTGATCGTGGCGAGCATCCCGTACTCGTGCAGCCCCCGCACATACTCCCGGACGAGGCGTGACACCGCGCGCGGATCCTCGCCGAACGAGCGGGTGTTGATGATCGGGTTGGCCGGGTTGTTGTTGACGTCGGCGTCGGGAGCGAAATTGATGTGGATCCCCACGGCGCGCCCCTCGCTCGCCGCGGCCGCCGCGATGGTGTAGGCGTCGTGCGGGTCGCCGGTGGCGCCGACGGCCATGATGTGGGGGAACGAGGTGCCGCCCACCACGCGCATGCCGGCGCCCCACTCGAGGTCAGCCGAGACGAGCAGGGGCACCCGGGAGCGCCGTTGCAGCGCGTTGAGCTTCGTGGCGATGTCGAAGGGTGAGCCGGTGAACACGATCACGCCGCCGATCTCGAGCGAGTCCACCCAGCGCGCCGCAACCTGGAAGAGCGAATCGTCGAACGCGGTGTAGCTCCCGGAGAGCCGCGGCATCACGAGCTGGGCGACTTTCTGCCGGACGGTGAGGCTCGCAAGCAGGGAGTCGACGGACGGAGGGACGGGGGACGGGGGAGGGACGGGTGGGGCTGACCGCCCGACCGCCGGACCGCCGGCACATCCCAGAACGACCGCCAAGACCAGGAGCCAATGCGTCCGCATCATCTCTCGCTGTTGGGGTTGCTGGCCGGCGTCGGACCGCTGGCCGCGCAGGTTCGGCCGGGGATCGAGGTGCTGCTCGCCGACTCGATCCACCTCGTGGCCGGCAAGCGCGTCGCGCTGCTCACCAACCAGACGGGGGTGGACCGGCAGGGCCGGCGCGACGTCGACCTGTTGCGCTCGACGGCCGGGGTCGAGCTGCGGCTGCTGTTCAGTCCCGAGCATGGCTTCCGCGGCGTCGAGGACCGCCCCGGCCTCCCCGATGGCGTCGATTCGGCGACGGGCCTACCAATTTATAGCCTCTATGGCGGAACGCCCCTCTCGGACGTCGCCGCGCTCGACTCGACGGACGTCGTGCTCGTCGATCTTCAGGACATCGGTGCCCGGTACTACAGCTACCCCACGGTGGCCGTGTTGCTCATGCGGGAGGCGACGCGCCGTGGCAAGCCGGTCGTCGTGCTCGATCGACCCGATCCGCTTGGGGGCACGGTGGTACAGGGGAGCGCTCCGGCGACGCGCGGTCCGCTGGCGGGAGTCGCGGACTTCCTGCCCATGCCGATGCGCCACGGCACGACCCTCGGCGAGATGGTGCGGATGGCCAACGCCGTCTACGCCATCCACGCCCGCCTGACCGTCGTGCCCGCTGCAGGCTGGCGGCGCTCGCAGTACTACGATGAAACGGGCCTGCCGTGGGTGAAGCCCTCGCCCAACATGCCGGACTTGGAGAGCGCGATCCACTACCCCGGCACCTGTTTGTTCGAGGCGACGAACCTGTCGGTGGGGCGCGGCACGGACTTCGCGTTTCAGGCGATTGGGGCGCCGTGGCTCGACCCGGCCAAAGTGCTCGCGCGACTCGGGCCGACTCCTGGTGTGGCCCTCGACGCCGTGACCTTCACGCCGCGCGCGCCCACCGACGGCAAGTACGACGGCGTGGCGTTGCCGGGCTTGCGGCTACGCGTCACCGACCGGCAACGCTACGATCCGGCGGCGACGGCGGTGGCGCTACTCGTCGCGATCCGTGCGGCCCAGCGTGATTCGCTGCGCTTCAACGTGGCACGCTTCGACCAGCTCGCGGCGGGGCCGGCGCTGCGTCGGGCGATTCTCGCGGGGCGGTCCGTGGGGGCGATCGCCCGCGCGTGGCAGCCGGCGCTCGCGCGGTTTCGGCGGGAGCGGGGGAAGTACTTGCTCTATTGAGACTCCGGCCCCGTCCGGCTACTTTCCCCCGGCTATGAATTTGATCCCCCAGAGGGTGCGGGACGCTTTTGGCAGGACGCTCGATCCCCTGGCTCAAATGCTGATCCGGGTCCACGTCCGGCCGAACGTCATCACCACACTGGGGACGCTCGTCGTCGTGGCCTCCGCCACCGCGTTCGCGCTCGGCGCGGTCCGCTGGGGCGGGTTTCTGCTGCTGTTCTCGGGCGTGTTCGACATGGTCGACGGTCGCGTCGCGCGCCAGGGCAGTATGGTCACGACGTTCGGCGCCTTCTACGACTCGACCCTCGACCGGGTGGGCGAGTCGGTGCTGTTCGGCGGGATCGCCACCTACTTCCTGCGCGGCGGCGTCGCCGCCAACCGGCTGACGCCGGCCGTGCTGGCGTGCTTCGTGGCGCTCGCGGCGTCGCTGCTGGTCTCGTACACGCGGGCGCGCGCCGAGGGCCTCGGGCTCACGGCGAAGGTGGGCATCGCGCAGCGCGCCGAGCGGGTGCTCCTGCTGGGCGCGCCGACGATGTTCTTCGGCGCCGGGAACCACGGGGTGTTGTTCTTTTGGATCGTCGTCATTCTGGCGCTCGCCACCTCGGTCACGGTGGTGCAGCGCGTGATCTATGTCGCTCGCGCCGCCGGCGAGCCGGCCGCGCGGCGTGTCCCCCCCCTCCGGCGGGACACGCTGCCCGGTCACGCCCCGGCGCTGCAATCGCGGAAAGGACCGTGATCGTGCCACAGCAGGGGGGGGCCGGCCGGGACATCGCGCCCGCCAAGGGGACGCTCGGCGTGATGCTGGTGGGGTTGGGGGCGGTGTCCACCACGTTCATCGCGGGGGTCGAAAACGTGCGACGCGGCACCGCCCTGCCGATCGGTTCGCTCACCCAAATGGGGACGATCCGCCTCGGCAAGCGCACCGATCACCGCGCGCCGAAGATCAAGGAATTCCTCCCGCTCGCGGACCTGAAGGACCTGGCCTTCACGGCCTGGGACCCGATCCCCGATGACGCCTACACCGCCGCCCGCAAAGCCGGCGTGCTCGAGCCGCACCATCTCGAGCCGATCGCCGACTTCCTCAAGGGCATCACGCCGTTGCCGGCCGCTTTCGATCGCAACTATGTGAAGCGGCTGAACGGCACACACGTCAAGAACGCCCCGACCAAGCGGGAGCTCGCCGAGGAGCTGCGGCAGGACATCCGCGACTTCAAGCAGCGCTCGGGCGCGGACCGGCTCGTGATGATCTGGGCCGCCTCGACCGAGGTGTTCCTCACCCCGGGCCCCGCGCACCAGAGTCTCGCGGCGTTCGAGCGCGCGATGGAGTGCAACGATCCGGCGATCGCGCCGTCCATGCTCTATGCCTACGCGGCCCTGATGGAGAACGTCCCGTTCGCGAACGGCGCGCCGAACCTCACCGTCGACATCCCCGCCCTGGAGCGCCTGGCTGAAGAGCGCCGGCTCCCCATCGGGGGCAAGGACTTCAAGACCGGGCAGACGATGATGAAGACCGTGCTCGCGCCCGCCTTCAAGGCGCGGATGCTCGGCCTCGCCGGCTGGTACTCGACGAACATCCTCGGCAATCGCGACGGCGAAGTGCTCGACGACCCCGAGTCGTTCAAGACGAAGGAGGAGTCGAAGCTCGGCGTGCTCGAATACATTCTGCAGCCGGACCAGTACCCCGAGCTCTACGGCAACGTGTTCCACAAGGTGCGGATCAACTACTACCCGCCCCGCGGGGACAACAAGGAAGGGTGGGACAACATCGACATCTTCGGATGGCTCGGCTATCCGATGCAGATCAAGGTCGACTTCCTGTGCCGCGACTCCATCCTGGCGGCGCCCATCGTGCTCGACCTCGCGTTGTACTTCGACCTGGCGCAGCGGGCCCGGCTCTCCGGGATCCAGGAGTGGCTCTCCTTCTACTTCAAGAGCCCGCAGACGGCCCCCGGCCTGTACCCCGAGCACGACCTCTTCATCCAGCAGACCAAGCTCAAGAACACGCTGCGCTGGCTCAAGGGCGAGGAGCAGATCACCCACCTCGGCATCGAGTACTACGAGAAGGCGTGAGCGTCGCGCAGTACGTCGTCACGGCCGCTGGCCTCGGCGCCATCGCCTGGGTGCTGTGGTACTTCCTGTTCGAGCGCGGAGGGGAGCCCGCGGTGGCCGCGTCGCTGGCGGAGGGCGTCCAGGAGGTGCATGTGACGGTGAAAGGCGGCTACACCCCCGACACCATCGTGGTGCAGGCGGGCAAGCCCGTGCGCCTGCAGTTCTACCGGGACGAGACCGCCGACTGCTCGGAGCGGCTCGTGCTCGAGGATTTCGGCCTCGACGTGGCGCTCCCCGCGTTCCAGACGACCACGGTCGAGTTCACGCCGGAGGAGGCAGGCGAGTTCCGGTTTCGCTGCGGGATGAACATGCTGAAGGGCTTGCTCGTGGTGGAGCCCGCCACCGCCGACCGGCGGCCGTCCGCCTCGCCGCACAAGTTCCATGAGTAAGGCGCGTATCGTCCTCCCGATCGAAGGCATGAGCTGCGCCTCCTGCGCCGCGACGGTGCAGGAGGCGCTGGGGAGCGCCTCGGGCGTCGTGGCCGCGACCGTGAACTACGCCACCGGCAAGGCGGCCGTGGACTACGACGACGCGCAGACGCACGTCGCCGAGCTGATCAAGACCGTCCGCGCCGCGGGCTACGACTGCGGCCGGGCGAGCGTCACGTTCGGGGTCGAGCAGCTGCATTACGCGCCGAGCGTCGCGCCGCTCGAGGAGGCGCTGGGCCGGGTGCCGGGGGTGATCCGCGCGGCCGCGAACCAGGCGACGGAGACCGTCACGGTCGACTACATCCCGGGCGCCGCCACGGCGGAAGCGCTCGAGGCCGCGGTCGCGCAGACCGGCTTCCGGGTCGCGGAGCCGATCGCAGCCGAAGATCCGGTGGAGCGGGAGCGGATCGCGCGGCAGCGCGAGATCCGCACCCTCACCTGGAAATTCGCCCTGGCGGCCGGCGTGGCCGTCGTGAGCATGCTCGGCTCCATGCTCCTGATGGCGCAGCAGCCCGACGACACGATGAAGCAGATCGACCTGCTGGGCCGCCTGCTCATGCCGCTCGCGCTTCGCCTGCAGGAGCTCGTCGCGGGGCGGGCGGTGATCGACGCGCAGTGGCTGAAGGCCGGCCTGGCGGTGATCACGCTGCCCGTGGTCGTGTGGGCGGGCGGGCAGTTCTATCGCGGGGCGTGGAGCGGGTTCAAACACCGCACCGCGGACATGAACACGCTCATCGGCGTGGGCACGGGGGCCGCCTACCTCTATTCGCTCGCCGCCACGGTGGCGCCGGTGGCGTTCACGGGCGCTGGCCGTCCCGCGGACGTCTATTACGAGGCCGTGTCCGCGATCATCGCCCTCATCCTGCTGGGGCGGCTGCTCGAGGCGCGCGCCAAGGGTCGCACGTCCGAAGCCATCCGCCGCCTCGCCGGGCTCCGGGCCAAGACCGCGCACGTCATCCGGGAGGGCCGGGAGCTGGAGATCGCGGTCGAGGCGGTCGTGCCGGGCGATCTCGTGGTCGTGAAGCCCGGCGAGAAGATCCCGGTGGACGGCGTGGTGACCGAGGGGGCTTCGGCCGTGGACGAGTCGCTGCTCACCGGCGAGCCGCTGCCGGTCGCGAAGAAAATCGGCGACGACGTGATCGGCGCGAGCCTCACCACCACCGGCAGCCTCACGTTCCGCGCCACGCGCGTCGGCAAGGACTCGGCCCTCGGCCAGATCGTGCGGCTCGTCGAGGACGCCCAGGCCACCAAGGCGCCGATCCAGCGGCTCGCCGATCAGGTGGCGGGTGTGTTCGTGCCGATCGTGATCGCCCTCGCGATCGCGGCGTTCGTCGCGTGGTTCGATTTCGGCCCCGCGCCGGCGATCGTGTTCTCGACCGTAGCGCTCGTCACGGTGCTGATCATCGCCTGCCCGTGCGCCCTGGGGCTGGCGACGCCGACGGCGATCCTCGTGGGAACGGGGAAGGCGGCCGAGCACGGCATCCTGATCCGCAGCGGGGAAGCGCTCGATCGCCTCTCGCGCGTCCGGACCGTGCTGCTCGACAAGACGGGTACCATCACCGAGGGGCGCCCGACGGTCACCCACATCGTGACGGCGAAGCGTCCCGATGGCACGCCGCTGTCGGCCGCCGAGGCGCTCAAGTGGGCTGCGTCGGTGGAACAGCGCTCCGAGCACCCGCTCGCTGGGGCGATCATCAAGGCGGCGCAGGACCGGCAGGTCCAGCTCCTCCCCGTCGACAAGTTCGCCCTGATGGAAGGACGCGGGGTGCGCGGCACCGTGGACCGCCGCATCATCGAGGTGATCTCGCTGCGTCACGCGCGCGAGCGCAGCCTCGACCTCGGCGGCCTCGGCCCGGACGGCGATCGGCTGGCCGCCCAGGGCCGCACGCCGGTGATCGTCGTGGTGAACAACACCGTCTATGGCGTGATCGCGATCTCCGATCCGGTCAAGCCGACGGCGAAGCAGGCGATTCACTACCTCCGCAAGCTCGGCCTCGGGGTGATGATGGTGTCGGGAGACTCGAAGCGCGGCGCAGAGGCCGTGGCGCGGGAGGTGGAGATCGACGAGGTGCTCGCCGAGGTGTTGCCGTCGCAGAAAGCCGAGCTGGTGAAGAAGCTGCAACAGCAGGGCCGGCACGTGGCCATGGTGGGCGACGGCATCAACGACGCGCCTGCCCTCGCCCAGGCGGACGTCGGGATCGCCATCGGCACCGGCACCGACATCGCCATGGAAGCGTCCGACGTGACCCTCATCCGGGGCGACCTGCGCGCGGTCGTGACGGCGATCCAACTGTCCCGGCGCACGATGCGCACCATCCGAGCGAATCTCTTCTGGGCGTTCGTCTACAACGTGATCGGCATCCCGGTCGCGGCGGGGGCGCTGTATCCGTTCTTCCGCGTCCTGCTCTCGCCGGTGCTCGCCAGCGCGGCGATGGCGTGGTCGAGCCTCAGTGTGGTGCTGAACAGTCTCACGCTGCGACGCTTTCGACCCGCGTGGGGGAGTTGATCACCAATCCCGGGGCTGAGAGCCCCGGCTCGGCGCGTGTGCGCCCTTACAGGGCGCACCCCAGGCCGAGCGCGCCCTCTGAGGGCGCGTATCTCGGGGGGACGATTCCGTGAAGTATTTCCATCGCACGACCCTGAGCCCCGACGCCGTCCTGGCGCAGGCCCGGGCGTTCTTCGGCGTCCGCATGGCGCCCGCCGACGAGGCCCCACGGCGGCGCGCCTACGCGGGCGCGCTGGGGCGCGTCGCGATCACGGCGCGCGCCGAGGGGGGACACTACACGTTCGTGGAGGTGAGCACGGACCAGGTGGGAGAATCCGAGCTGGACAGGCTGGCGAAGCGCTTCCTCGCGGAGGTGCACAAGCAGGTGGAGCCCGCGCACGAGCTTCGCGGAGCGTACTAGCCGGCGATCCTCGCCCCGTACCCCGCTGTTTCCACCGCGCGGACCAGCTGCTCGCTCGTCGCGGTATCGTCGTTGAAGTCGACTTCGGCCTCGCCCGTCGCCAGGTCCACGATGGCGGAGTACACGCCGCTCGCTCCCTGCAGCGCCTTCTCGACCTTCATCTGGCAGTGGCCGCACGTCATGCCGGTCACGCGCAGTTTGAGAGTCGCCATGCTTGCCTCCTGCGTGACCCCGGGGCGTCCCCGGGGTTGGTCCACCCCGACTACCGGCGGGCGCGCTTGATTTGCCCGCCCCGCTCCGCCAAGTTTCACGCCCACTACAATTTACGTCATGGCATCGCGCGCCGCTCCGACCCGAGAGTCCCCGCCTATCCCGGCGGGGCTGGCGCGTGCGCACCTGCTCGAAATGTATCGCTTCCTGCGGCTCACGCGCACGCTGGAGGAGCGGCTCACGGCCCTGTACCGCCAGAGCAAGGTCATCGGGGGCCTGTTCCGCTCGCTCGGGCAGGAAGGCGAGTCGGTCGCTTCGGCGTACGCGCTCGAGCGCGGCCCCAACCGGGACGTGCTCTCGCCCCTGATCCGCAACCTCGGCTCGATGCTCGTGATGGGGGCGCAGCCGGCCGAGATCCTGCGGCAGTACATGGCGAAGGCGGGGAGTCCCACGCACGGTCGGGAGATGAACGTCCACTTCAACGACCTGGAGCGCGGGTTTCTGGGTCAGATCTCGCACCTGGGCGACATGATCCCCGTGATGACGGGGATCGCGCTGACGTTCAAGCTGCGGGGCGAGGCGCGGGTGGGGCTCGTCTATATCGGCGATGGCGCGACCTCGACCGGGACGTTCCACGAGGGGTTGAACTTCGCGGCCGTGCAGAAGGTGCCCCTGATCGTGATCGGCGAGTACAACCGCTGGGCCTACTCCACGCCGCCCCACAAGCAATTCGCGGTGCAGCACCTCGCCGACAAGGCGCAGGGCTACGGGATCCCAGCCACGACCGTGGACGGCAACGACGTGCTGGCGGTGTACGAGGCGACGCGATCCGCCGTGGAGCGCGCCCGGCGCGGCGAGGGCGTCCACTTCATCGAGGTAAAGACCTACCGACGCAAGGGGCACGCCGAGCACGACGACCAGCACTACGTTCCGCGGGACGAGCTCGAGCGTTGGGCGAAGGAGAACGATCCAGTCGATCGCTACGTGAGGCAGCTCCTCGCCAACGAGTGGGTCGAGGAGCGGGAGCTGAAGGAGATCGACGAGCGGGCCCGGGTGGAGATCGACGAGGCGACCGACGCCTGCGTCGACGAGCCCCTGCCGGCGGCGGATACGGCGCTCGCCGGCGTGTACGTCGACCCGCCGGCGGCGCCGCGGCACTGGTATCGGATTCCCTGATGGCGGACGTCACGTACCTCGAGGCGCTGCGCCAGGGGCTGTGGGAGGAAATGGAGCGCGACCCGCGCGTCTTCATCCTCGGAGAGGACGTGGGGCTGTACGGCGGCGCGTTCAAGGTCACCGACGGATTCGTGAAGCGCTTCGGCGAGTCGCGGGTGATCGACACCCCGATCTCGGAAGCGGCGATCGTGGGCGCGGCGGCGGGCGCGGCGCACATGGGCCTGCGGCCGGTGGCGGAGATGCAGTTCATCGATTTCATCTCCTGCGCCTACGACATGCTCACGAACTATGTGGCGACCGCCCGCTACCGCGCCGGCCTCGCCACCCCGATCGTGGTGCGCGGGCCGTGCGGCGGCTACGTGCGCGGCGGGCCGTTTCACTCGCAGAACCCGGAGGCGGCGTTCTTCCACACCCCCGGGCTCAAGATCGTCTACCCCGCCACGGCGCGCGACGCGAAGGGGTTGATCAAGGCCTCGATCCGCGACGACGATCCGGTGATCTACCTCGAGCACAAATGGCTGTACCGCCGGATCAAGGAGCCGGTCCCCGAGGGGGAGGAGATCCTCACGCCGATCGGCGAGGCGCGGCTGGCGCGCGAAGGGAAGCATCTGTCGATCGTCACCTATGGGGCGACGGTGTGGAAGTCGCTCGAGGCGGCGGAGCAGCTCGAGAAGGAGGACGGCCTGTCGACCGAGGTGCTCGACCTCCGCACGCTGCTGCCGATGGACGACGCCGCGATCATGCGCACGGTGCAGAAGACCAACAAGGTGCTCCTCGTGCACGAGGACACCCGCACCGGCGGCGTAGCCGGCGAGATCGCAGCCCGCATCAATGAGCAGGCGTTTGCGTGGCTCGACGGGCCGATCATGCGGGTGACGGCGCACGACGTGCCGCTGCCGTATGCCCCGACGTTGGAGGATTTCGTGTTGCCGCAGACGGAAGACATCGTCAAGGCGGCGAGGTGGCTGGCGGCGTACTGAGGAGATCCGATGGCGCGCGTTGACGTGTTGATGCCCCAGATGGGCGAGTCGATCGCCGAGGGAACCTTGAGCAAGTGGCTCAAGAAGCTCGGCGACGAGGTGAAGCGGGATGAGCCGCTGTTCGAGATCTCGACCGACAAGGTGGACGCGGAGATTCCCGCGCCCACCGCGGGCGTGCTCGCGGAGATCAAGGTGCAGGAAGGCCAGACGGTCCCGGTGCAGACGCTCGTGGCGGTGATCGAGACCGACAAGGCTGCAGCGGTCGCCGGGGCCCCCGCCACGGCGGCTGCGCCCGCGGCGCCCCCGGTCGCAGCAGCCCAGCGGGCACCCGCTGCTCCCGGGGGCACCGCGGTCTCGCCGCCGCCGACCACCGCCCCTGCCCGCCCTCTACCGCCCTCTCCTGCCCCGGTGGGGAAGGGCGGGGACGGGACCGAGACCGCCGAGGAACGGTTGCGTCGCAGATCCACGCCGCTCGTGCGCAAGATCGCCGCGGAGCACCAGCTCGACATCTCGACCATTCCGGGCACCGGATTCGCGGGCCGGGTGACCAAGCAGGACATCCTGGGCTTCATCGAGACCGGAGCGAGGGCACCGGCGATCGCACCCGTCCCTCGTCCGCCGTCCCCCGTCCCATCCACCGGCCCCGTGGTCCATCCGCCCGTGGAGCCCTGGCCGGGCGACCGGGTCGAGCCGTTTTCCAAGATCCGCAAGATCACCGCCGACCACATGATCATGTCGCGCCGGACGTCGGCGCACGTGACGAGCTTCTTCGAGGTCGACTACAGCCGGGTCGCGGAGCTGCGGCGCAAACACAAGGCGTCCTACGCCGAGCGCGGCGTCAATCTCACGTACCTCGCGTTTATCGCCAAGGCGTGCGCCGAGCAGCTGCGCGCGCATCCCGTGGTGAACGCCGCGGTCTCGGGCGACAACATCATCTACCGGCGCGACGTCAACATCGGGATCGCGGTCGCGCTCGATTGGGGGCTGATCGTGCCGGTCGTGAAGCGCGCCGACGAGCTGTCGCTCTCGGGGCTAGCGCGCGCGATCAACGACCTGGGCGAGCGGGCCCGCACGAAGAAGCTCTCGCCCGACGAGATCCAGCGCGGCACCTTCACGATCACGAACCCCGGCGTGTTCGGCTCCTACGCCGGCGCCCCCATCATCAACCAGCCCCAGGTCGCGATCCTCGGCGTGGGCGCGATCGAGAAGCGCCCCAAGGTCGTGACCTTGGCCGATGGCGGCGACACGATCGCGATCCGGACGATGGGGATGCTGGCCATGTCGTACGACCACCGGATCGTGGACGGCGCCGATGCCGACCGCTTCCTCGCCGACGTGAAGCGGACGCTCGAGGACTTCCCCGAGGGAGCGATCTAGCCATGCCCAAGGTGCTCACGGCCGCCCGGGTGCGGGTGCCCCCGACGCACGAGGCCGACTACCTGGCGACGCTGCGCGAGTTGTGCCAGTTCGCCGAGGCGCGCGGCCAGCGCATCTGGCTGTTCCGCAATGCCAAGGACCCGCACCTCTTCACCGAGTTCTCCGAGAGCGCGACGGAGATGTCCCACCGGGCGCAGGCCTCGCGCCTGCCCGAGGAGATCAAACTCGAGCGGCGCCTCCAGAGCCTCGGCACCTACGCCTCCGACGCCTGGGAGCTGTGGACCGAGGTCTCGCTCGCGGCGCCGGCGGAGGCGTAGATGGCGCGCCGCACGATCGTAGTCGACGACGAGACTTGGGAGGTGTACCCGTCCGGGCGCGTGACGACGTACCCGCGCGACGAGTTCGGGCTCATGTTCCAGCAGGGGACGGGCCCCGAGCGGCGCCGCCGCTTCACGCGTTATGCACCGGTTGGGAACCGCAGCCCCGATGCCGCGCTGGTCGAGCTGTCGGAGCGGCAGCTCGTACAGCTGTTCCGCGAGTCGCAGCCGGCGTGGACGGCCCCGGAGGGCGCCTACGGCGCGCGTTGACCTGCACTGTCACTCGACGGCCTCGGACGGGGAGTACGCTCCCGCCGAGGTCGTGCGGCGCGCCCGGGCGGCCGGCCTCGCGGCCATCGCACTGACCGACCACGACACCACAGACGGCGTGCCGGAGGCGGAGCGCGAGGGTGCGACGCTGGGCGTCCGCGTGGTGTCCGGGTGCGAGTTCAGTGTCAAGGCGCCGTGGGGTGAGCTGCACCTGCTCGGCTACTTCCTGCCGCCGGGTCATCCGCAGCTGGAGGAGTTCCTCGCCGGGACCCGAGCTGCACGCCGCCGCCGCGCCGAGCAGATGGTGGGGCGGCTGCAACGGCTCGGCGTCGACATCGCGATCGACGACGTCGTGAGCGCCGCCGACGGCGGCGCCGTGGGGCGGCCGCACGTGGCCCGCGTGCTGGTGGAGCGGGGCGCCAGCGCCGACATCAACGACGCCTTCGTGCGCTACCTCGGCCGCGGCCGCCCGGGGTACGTGGAAAAGCCGCTGCCCCAGCTGGGCCAGGTTGGGGCGTTGGTGCACGCGGTCGGCGGGATCGTCGCGGCGGCGCATCTTGGCGAGCACGGCAGCGAAGGCCAGATCCGGCAGTTCCAGGAACAGGGCCTCGACGGCCTCGAGGTTCGCCACCCCAGCCATTCGCCCGCCACCGAACGGCGGCTCGCTCGGATCGCCGAGCAGCTCGGCCTCGCCGTGACCGGCGGCTCGGATTGGCACGGGGACACCGAGCTCGGGGATGCCCATTCGACGCTGGGCGGGCAGGACATCCCGGGGGAATGGCTGGACGCACTGGAACGACGTCGCGCGAACCTCGTCGCGCAGACTCGTCACGCGGAACCGTGAGCCAATGAGCGACCTCCTGCAGCTCGGCAGTACAGCGCCGCCGTTCACAGCGCCGGCCTCCGACGGCAAGACATACGAGCTGGCCGACGTGCTCAAGCGCAAGCACGTCGCGCTCGTCTTCTATCCGGGCAACAACACCCCCGGCTGAAACCGCCAACTCTCCGCCGTGCGCGACGAGATGGCGAAGTTCGAGAAGGCAGGCATCCAGCCGTTCGGCGTCAATCCGGCGGGCGTGGCGAGCCACGCGAGTTACGTGAGCAAGTTCCGCTTCAACTTCCCCCTGTTGTCGGATCCCGACCGTGCGATCGCGCGCGCCTACCACGCGCTCAAGGACGACGGGCAGGGGATCCAGCGGTCCGTGTACGTCGTGCGGCGGGACGGCACGATCGCCTGCGCGCAGCGCGGCGCGCCCGCGGTGGACGACATCGTGGCGCCGCTCTCCTGACGCATGCCCGATTTTCGCGGGAAGGTGGCGCTCGTGACGGGCGTCGGCCGCGCGGGCCAGATCGGACAGGCGGTGGCGCGCGCCTTCGGTCGTGCGGGAGCGAAGCTCGTCGTCGCCGACGTGAACGCGGCCGCGCTGGCGGAGCGGGCGAAGGAGCTCGCTGACGACGGTTGCGACGTGCGTGCCGTCGCGGGTGACCTCACCGGCCCGGAGGCGGCGCGCCGCGCCGTCGCGACGGCCCGGGAGCAGTTCGGCGGGCTCGACGTCGTCGTGAACGTCGCGGGCGGGCTGCTGAACTACGGGTCGGCGCTGGACCTGAAGCCGGACCAGCTCGACCGCGAGCTGGCGGTCAACGTCAAGACCACGTTCTACGTGTCCCAGGCGGCCATCCCTATGTTGCTCGAGCGGGGCGGCGGGGCGATCGTCAATTTCGCCTCGGTCGCGGTGCTCAAGCCCCAGAGCCAGATGGCCTCTTACATCGCCGCCAAGTCCGCCGTCGCGGGTCTCACGCGCGCGCTGGCCCGCGAATTCCGGGACGGCGGCGTGCGGGTGAACGCCGTCGCCCCCGGGACGATGAAGACCGCCGACAACGTCGCCCAGATGAAGGATGCCAAGGTGCGCTGGGTGGAGCTCGACGACCTGGTCGCGGCCGTGCTCTACCTCGCCAGCGACGCGGCGCGCGCCGTGACGGGCGAGGTACTCCCCGTCGCCGGGGACGTCTAGCGTGGAGCTTGCGGGCCGGCGGGCGTTGGTGACGGGCGCCGGCCGCCGGGTGGGGCGAGCGATCGCGGGCGGGCTGGCGCAGGCCGGGTGTGACGTCGCCGTCCACTACCACGGCTCGGGCGCCGGCGCCGACGCAACGGCGCGCGAGATCCGCGCGCTGGGGCGCCGGGCGGAGCTCGTGACGGCCGACCTGCGCGACCCCGCGGCCGCCCGCCGCCTCGCCGATCAGGCCGCCGCGGCCCTGGGCGGCCTCGACGTCCTCGTCAACTCGGCCGCGATCATGGTGCAGCAACGGGTCGAGGATGTCACGCCCGAAAGCTGGGACGCGACGTTCGATCTCAACCTCCGGGCGTACTTCTTCGTGGCGCAGGGGGCGATCCCCCATCTGCGCGCGTCGCGCGGCCGCATCGTGAACATGGCCGACGAGGCGGCGTTCGAGCCGTGGCCGCAGTACGTGCCGCACTGCGTGAGCAAGGCGGGCGTGGTGATGCTGACGAAAGGCCTGGCCCGCGCGCTCGCGCCCGAGATCACCGTCAACGCGGTGGCGCCGGGCGCCGTGCTGCTCCCCGAGGCCTGGGACGCCGCCACCCGCGAGCACTTCGCGCAAACCACGCCGCTCAAGCGGCTCGGCAGCCCCGAGGACGTCGTGCGCGCCGTGCGCTATCTGCTCGAGGGCGGCGACTACGTCACCGGCACGACGCTGGTCGTGGACGGCGGGCGGTTGATCCGGTGAGCGACGTCGTCGTGATGCGGGACGTGGTCGTCGTCGGGGGCGGCTGCTACGGCACGTTCTACGCCGGTCAGCTCGCCAGGGCGCAGGACAAGGGGAAGGCCCGATTCCGGCGGGTGATCGTCGTGGACCGCGACCCCGCCTGCCGCGCGCGGGCGGAGCTCGGAGAGGCGCCCGACCGGACGTTTGCGGTCGCGCCGTGGGACGTCTACTTCGCCACGTTCCTCGGCGCCGCCGCCCGGGCGCGGCCGGGCGAGCCGCAGGACTACATCGTCCCCTCGCCGCTGATGCCGCACCTCATGTTTCAATGGGTCCTGGCGCGGGCGCGCCAGCGCTGGCCCGAGCGCGCGGTCGCCGTGGCACCCGTCCCTGGATCTCTTGGCACGCCGTACGACCGCAGCGCCCCCCCGCCCGACCACGCCCGCTACGTCTCCTTTGCGGACTGGCTCTGCCCGACGCACTGCGTCGAACCCGCCATCTGCCCGGCGATCGGCAGTGCGCGCACCTGGGAGATGGGCGACGCGGTGCGCGGGCTCGCGGAGCGGCTGCGCGCGGCGGGCGAGCCCGTACACGGCCCGGCGCTGTTCGTGTGCCGCCACCACGTGTTCGGCGTCGGCACGTTCGCCGTCGATGCGGTGCTCGAGGGTGACGAGATCGTGCAGGCCGCGGGGGCGAGCGGCGCGGCGGCGGCGGTGCTGGTGGGGACGATCTCGAGCTGCCACGGGGCGGTGAATCTGCTGAGACTGGGGCCGTTGTCCGTCATCCGTCATCCGTCGTCCGGGGGTGTGGCGGAAAACGGATGACGGACGACGGATGACGCCTCAAGAGCGTCAAGCGATCCTGACGCGTGCCCGCGACCTGTTCAACGCCGGCGAGTACTGGCTCGCTCACGAAGCGCTGGAAACCGTCTGGCGTTCTATTATTAGGGACGGCGACGCCGGCGCGGCCGAGGTGTGGCAGGGGCTGATCCAGGCCGCTGCGGCGTTGCTGCACCAACGCCGCGGCAACCGACATGGCGTCAAGGTCGTCGGACGGTCGGCGCTCGCGAAGCTGGCCGGCTCCCAGCGGCCGGATGTCGAGTTCGAGACGGTACGATTCCAGGAGCAGCTCGCGCGGGCGCTCGCGTCGCACGCCAATCCACCGCGGCTCGAGTTCCGCGCGGGTGATGGAGAACGGAAGACCGATGACGGACACGGTGACTAACGGATACGACGTGATCATCGTGGGCGCAGGGCCGGCCGGACTGTGCGCCGCGATGTACGCGGGCCGCGGCATGCTCCGGGCGCTCACGATCGAGCGCGGCGCGCCCGGGGGCGAGCTGCTCAACACGGACCTGATCGAGGATTACATCGGGTTCGAGAGCATCAAGGGGTGGGAGCTCGCCCAGAAGATGACCGAACACGCGAAGAAATTCGGCGCCGAACTCGCGACCGACACGGTTGAGCGAATCCGCAAGGCGGACGACGGCTGGTTCGAGGTGGCCACCGCGCGGGGACGGCTATATCGCGCGCCCGCGGTGATCCTCACGGCCGGCGGGACGCCCGTGAAGCTGGGCGTGCCGGGCGAGAAGGAGCACGCGGGGAAGGGCGTGTCGTATTGCGCGGTATGCGACGGCGCGTTCTTCAAGGGCGAGGTGCTCGCCGTGGTGGGCGGGGGCGACGCCGCAGTCGAGGAGGCCGACTACCTCACCCGCTACGCCAGCAAGGTGTACATCGTCCATCGCCGGGACCGGTTCCGCGCGTCCAGAATCCTCCAGGAGCGTGCCTTCGCGAATCCGAAGATCGAAGTGGTCTGGAACAAGCAGGTGCTGGAGATCAAAGGCACCGAGCGGGGCACCGATCACCTGGTGCTCGAGGACACCGTGACGGGCGAGCGCTCGACGCTCCAGATCGGGGGCGTGTTCATCTTCATCGGCTTCAAGCCCAACACGGGGCTCGTCGAGGGGCACGTGAAGCACGACGCCGGCGGGTATCTCGTGACCGACGAGCGGATGATGACCTCGATGCCCGGGCTGTTCGCGGCGGGGGACGTGCGTAGCCAGCTCACCCGCCAGATCACCACCGCCGTCGGCGACGCGACCACGGCGGCGATCGCCGTGGAGAAATACCTGGCCGCGACGCGCGAAAAAGAGAAGGCGGGCGTCGCGTCGTGAGAGTCGTCACGATCCCGAACGGGCTGTTCGCCGAGAACTGCTATCTCGTCATCGACGAGCCAAGCGGGGCGTGTGTGGTGATCGACCCGGGTGAAGAAGCCGGCCTCATCGTCCACAAGCTCGCCGCCACCGGCGCGAAACCCGTCGGCATCTGGCTCACGCATGCGCACGTCGACCATGTGCTCGGCGTGCCGCGCCTCAAGGCCGAGACGGGCGCGCCCGTGTGGCTCCACCCGGCGGACCGGCTCCTCTACGACCACGTCCCCGAGCAGGCCGCGGCATTCGGATTGCGAGCCGTGGCGCTGCCCGAGCCGGACCGGGCGCTCGCTGCCGGCGAGCTGCTGCGTGTGGGCGAGCTCGAGTTTCGCGTGCGGCACGCGCCCGGCCATTCTCCCGGCAGTGTGGTGTTCGAGGGGGAGGGCGCGGCGTTCGCGGGCGACGTCCTGTTTCAGGGCTCCATCGGCCGGACCGACCTTCCCGGCGGCGATTTCGGGACGCTGATCGCGAGCATCGAGCGCGAGTTGCTTACGCTGCCCGATTCGACCATCGTGTACTCCGGCCATGGACCGGAGACGACCGTTGGACGAGAGCGCCGCACCAACCCCTTTCTCACCGGCGCCTACCGTCTCGCCTGAGCGGCGGCCCTCTCGTCCCTCCTGCCTGCGGTGCGGCGCCGAGGTCCGGGCGAAGCCCGAGGGCTGCAAGAATCCCTGTCCCAACTGCGGGTTCCTCTACCCGTTGGGCGACTGCTCCGACTGAGCCACCACCGCCCCCCCGTCCCCCGTCCCCCCCCCGTACTGTGGGCCACCTCCTCTCCCTGGCGCTGCTCGCCGTCGACTGCGTAGTGCGCGCGTGGCGCATCCAGCTCGCCGTGTGGACGGCCGGTGGCCGGGTGTCGTTCAGGCACGCGTTTCGCCTGAACCTGTACGGCGAGGCCGCCTCGCAAGTCACGCCCAACCGGCTGGGCGGCGAACCCGCGCGGTTCCTCGGCCTCAATGAAGCCCGCGTGCGGCCCGTCACCGGACTGGTCGCGATCGGCGTCGAGGTCGCGGCCGAGTGGCCGGTGTTCCTGATCGTCGGGGCTGCGTTGTTCGCCTACTATGTACCGGACTGGCGCGACGCCGCGCACACCTGGCTGCGCCGCCATCGCGCCGGCGAGCTCGTCACGATCGAGATCATCGCGCTCGTAGTGCTGCTCACGATTTACTTGCTGCAACGGCTGGCGCTTTCCGGCATGATCCGCCACCGCGTGCGGCGCCAGTGGCGCGTCGCGTGGGCGCACGTGCGCCGGGCTCCCTGGTGGGTGCTGGGGGCGGGCGCGCTGCTCACCGTCGTCAGCGTCACGGCGCGCGCGCTCATCCTGCCGGCACTCGCCTGGGAGATGAAGGGTCACCCGCCATTCGCCCAGATGTTCTTCGGCGCGCTGGCCCTCATCCACGCGCCCCTCGTCGTCCCGCTGCCGTCCGGCGGCGGGGGACTCGAGGTCGCGTTCCTGAACGGCTTCGCCGGCGACTTCGGGTCGCACCAGGTGACGATGCTCCTGCTGTGGCGCTTCTACACGGCCGTGCTGCTCACCGTGCTCGGCGCCTACGCCCTGGTGCGCGAGCTCGGGCTGCCGGCGGCGGTGCAATTGTTCAAGATCGGCTGGGGGAAGCGAACGGGGGAGAAGACATGACCGAGCCGCGAATCAGACCGCTGACGCCGGACGAGGCCGCGCCCGACGTGCGGCCGATCTTCGAGACCTATCTGCAGGAGCGCGGCAACATCCCCAACATGTTCCGCACGGTCGCGCTCCGCCCCGCGCACCTGCGGACCATGATCGCGCACTTCCGCGCCGTCATGAACGAGGGCACGGTGCCGCCGCTCCTGAAGGAGCTCCTCTGGGTGCGGATCTCCCATTTGAACCGCTGCCGCTACTGACTCGGCTCCCATACTGTCTTGGCGAGACAGAAGGGCGCGAGCGCCGAGCTGATCGAGGCGATTCAGGACCGGGGCGATCGGGGGCTGCTCGACCGCCTCGAGCCCGGCTGGCTTGCGGCGCTCGACTTTGCCGACGTCGTGCAGCGGTCGGGCCACGAGGTGACCGATGCGCTGTACGGGCGACTGCGGGGATCTTGGGATGAGGGACAGATCGTCGAAATCACCCTCGTCATTGGGATGACCGAGTACTTCAATCGATTCAACGATAGTCTGAGGGTGGAGCCGACCAAGTGAGGGCGGCAAGGGCGGCAAGGGCGGCAAGGACGGCAATCACGGCACGGGATCTCGTTGCCGCCTTTGCCGCCCCTGCCGCCTCTGCCGCCCAGTCCGCATTCCGCACTCCGCATTCCGCACTTAGAATTCGTCCGTCATGGGCGATTCCTGGTTCGAGACCGACGGCGCCGTGACCGAGCGGACGGAGCCGATGAGCGCGACCCGCATCGAGCGCGATCCCCTGGGCGAGCTGCCGGTGCCCGGGAGCGCGCTGTACGGCATTCAGACCGAGCGGGCTCGCCAGAACTTCCCCATCTCCCACCTCCTCCCCCTCGCCCCCTTCATCGACGCGGTCGTCTGGATCAAGAAGGCCGCCGCGCTCACCCACAAGGAGACCGGGCGGCTCGACGCCCGTCGCGCCGACGCCATCGTGCGGGCGGCGGACGAAGTGCTCGCGGGGGAGCATCGCGAGCACTTCGTCGTCGATCCCTACCAGGCGGGCGCCGGCACCTCGCACAACATGAACGCGAACGAGGTGCTCGCCAACCGGGCGAACGAGCTGCTGGGGGGCCGGCGCGGCGAGTACCAGCCGGTGCACCCCAACGATCACGTCAACATGGCGCAGTCCACGAACGACGTGATCCCGACGGCGATCCGGCTGGCGGCGCTGGCCCAGCTGCCGGCGCTGCTCGAGGCGCTCACCCGACTGGCCCGCGCCTTCCTCGCGAAGGGCAAGGCGTTCGACCAGATCCTCAAGGCGGGCCGGACCCACCTGCAGGACGCCACGCCGATCCGACTCGGCCAGGAATTCACCGCCTACGGCCACTCCGTCGAGCGCAACCGTGATCGCATCGCCCAGGCGGCGGACGCGCTCCGCGATCTGGGGATCGGCGGGACCGCCGTGGGGACGGGGTTGAACGCGGAGCCCGCCTACCCGGGCCTGATGGTGAAGCACCTGCGCGTCATCACCCGGCTGGAGCTGCGGGAGGGCAAGGACCGCGTTCAGCTGATGCAGTCGCTGGGAGACGCGGCGGCGTTCTCCGGGGCGCTGCGCACCTACGCCGTGGACCTGGGGAAGATCGCGAGCGACATCCGGCTGCTCGCCTCGGGGCCGCGCACCGGGCTGGCCGAGATCGTCCTGCCGCCGGTCCAGCCCGGCTCGAGCATCATGCCGGGCAAGGTGAACCCGTCGATCGCCGAGATGGTGAACATGGTGTGCTACCAGGCGCTCGGCAACGACGTGACCGTGGCCGCGGCGGCGGAGGCCGGTCAGCTCGAGCTGAACGTGATGATGCCGGTGATCGCCCACAACCTGCTCGTCACCATGCTGCTCCTCACGAATGCCTCCCGCGTGTTCGCCGAGCGGTGCGTCGAGGGCATCGAAGCAGATCCGGCCCAATGCGAGCACTGGCTCGAGCAGAGCCCCGCCCTCGTCACCGCGCTCGCCCCGAAGATCGGTTATGACGAGGCCGCGAAGCTCGCGAAAGAGGCGGTGGCGAAGCACGTCACGGTGCGGCAGCTGGTGATGGAAAAGGGGGTGCTCAAGGGGAAGGATCTCGCGGAGGTGCTCGATCTGCTCGCCATGACCGAACTGGGCGTTCCGGGACGTCGCAAGTGAACCGCACACGGGAGGAGCACTCATGAGCTGGGTCGTCGCGGGACTCATCGGAGGCGTCGGCGCGTTCTTCGCTGACTACGTCATGTGGGGGAAGGTGTTTACGAAGGGGATGGAAGCGTTCGGCACGTTCCCGCCCTCGCCCGAGGAAGGGAAGAAAATGATGGCGGCGAACCTCCCCAAGTCCGCCGTGCTGGCGCTGCTGTTCGGCGTGTTGCTCGCCTGGTTCTATGGACGGCTGAAGGGCGGGCTGTGGGTGCAGGGCGGCGGCCCGCTCGCCGGCATGGAGTTCGCCACGATCCTGTGGCTGCCGACCATCGCGCTGTCCACCATCGGCGGCAGCATCTGGTACGACAAGGTGCGGAGGCTCAACAATGCGACGTTCTGGTCGTGGCTCGTCCGGATGAACGTCGCCGGATTGCTGGTCGGACTGCTCGTGAAGTGATCCAGCGGGGTGCGAGGCCGTGATTCCAGTCACGGCCTCGAGCCTCTGCCTCGTTGTACCCATCGTACATGCGAATGACATGCTTCGTCGTCGCGGCGCTCGCCCTCGCGAGTGTTTCATCCGTGCACGCGCAGCGACGCTTCCGGCTCGGCCCGATGCTGTCGTCTCTCTCGCTCGAGGACGCGAGCGGGACCGGCCACGGCTTCACCGCGTGGGGGGGATCGATCGCATTGATCACGGGCGACGACGGCGAGACGGGCCTGACCGTCGCCCGCTACGGCGACCTGGCGCTCAACAGCTGCGAGCGCTCCCTCACGCTCTATGCACTGGACTCGTACTACTACCCGGTGGGCACGCGCGGCGTGGCGCCGTTCGCGTCGGGCGAGCTCGGCCTCGCCCGCGTCACTGACGCCGATCAGGGCCTGCTGGGCCTGTGTGGCAGTGCCCAGCCCACCAGCCAGTTGGCGATCGGCTTCGGGCTCGGTGTGCGGGTAAATGCGGGGTCGGACGTCGCCGCGCTCGTCGAAGGCCGCTTCCTGCAGGTGCCGAACAGTGCCATTCAGGGGCTCGAAGCACGCGCCAACGTCTCGCTCGCGTTCGGCAGCCCCCACACAGGCGAGTTTCTCGATGGCACCCTGGGTCCGGCGGCGAGCTTCATGATCCCGATTGCCGGCTCGCTCCGCGGGCGTGCCCCGTTCGTCGGGGTGCGCTTCCGACGCGATACCAAGAAGACGGGCAGCGTGGGGCTCCAGATCGACTATGCGCCCCTCCGGATCACCGGCTCCTGCCCACTGTCGGGTTGCGAGGAGAGCGCCGTCTTGTTCGCGCCCGGTTACGAAGCGTCGGCGCGCCCAGCCTGGGGGCGACTGTACGGGGAGCTAGGCCTCCTGCTCGCGGGGGTCTACTCGGAGGGCCCAGACCGCGGCCTTGCCCAGGGCGCTCACGGGGGCATCGGCGTGGACCTCTTCGGGGGACGGGTGATGTGGAACCTGAACTCCCGGCTCTTGTGGCTCCAGCGGAGCAATGGGGAGAACGTGTTCGGGGTGCAGGTGGGGGTGAGCGTGAGCCCGAGAATAGGGCGGTAAGGGCGGCACGGACCTGCGCTGCCGCCCCTGCCGTCTCTGCCGCCCATTGAATCCCATTATCCAAGCTCGCATATTGCTTCCATGCGCGTCACCACCTGGGCCGAGTACGGGCTGATCGTGTCCGTGAACCTCGCGAAGCGCGCGGGGCAGGGGCCGGCGGGGCGGGGAGGCCCGGTCGCGGCGCGCGAGCTCGCGGAGCAGGAAAAGCTTCCGCACGATTACGTCGAGCAGATCCTGCTGCGGCTGCGGCGGGCCGGGCTCGTGGACTCGGTGCGCGGAGCCAAAGGCGGGTATCACCTCGCGCGTCCACCTCAAGACATCAGCGTGAAGGACGTGATCGAGGCCTCGGAGCACGTCACCTTCGAAGTCAACTGCGATCTCCACCCGGTCGATCCCCAGCGATGTAGTCCGGACGCGTCGTGCAGCATCCGGCCGGTCTGGCGGATGCTGGAGCAGCGGATCAACGAGCTGCTGGCCAGCGTCTCGCTCGCGGACCTGACGCACGACGAGCCGGAGCTGTACCACATCGCCGGGGTCATGGCCGGGAACTAGTCCCGCCATCCCGATTGTTTTTTTTGAACTGAAACCCGAGTCGCGTTGTCGGGTTTAACCCGATTGGAGGAAGCCGTGGCGTATGCGCATCCCGAGGTGCTCGTCTCCACCGAATGGGTGGCAGGGCACCTCTCCGATCCCGGCATTCGGCTGATCGAAGTGGACGTGGACACGACCGCCTACGACTCCGGGCACATCGCCGGAGCGGTGGGCTGGAACTGGCAGTCGCAGCTCAACGACCCGGTGCGCCGCGACATCCCGGACAAGCAGGCGTTCGCCAAGCTGCTCTCCGCTGCCGGCGTGACGCCGCAGACCACGGTGATCCTGTACGGCGACAACAACAACTGGTTCGCGGCCTTCGCGTTCTGGCTGCTGCAGCTGTATGGACACGCGGGCGCGAAGCTGATGAACGGCGGCCGCGCGAAGTGGGTGGCGGACGGGCGACCGCTGGTGACGGACCGCCCCACCGTGCGTCCCAGCAATTACCCGGTACCGAAGAAGGTGAATGCCGCGATCCGCGCCAAGCGCCCGGATGTTGAGAAGGCGCTCAAGGCGAAGAAGATCACGCTGGTGGACGTGCGCTCGAAGCCGGAGTTCGTGGGGGAGATCATCGCGCCGCCGGGGATGACGGAGACGGCGCAGCGGGCCGGCCACATTCCCGGCGCGAAGAACATCCCGTGGGCCCAGGCCGTCGCGCCGGACGGGACCTTCAAGCCGCACGAGGAGCTGCTGCAGCTCTACAAGGGCGCGAAGGTGATCGACGGGAAGGACGAGGTCATCGCCTACTGCCGCATCGGCGAGCGGTCCAGCCACACCTGGTTCGCGCTCAAGTATCTGCTGGGCGTGAAGAAGGTGCGCAATTACGATGGCTCGTGGACCGAGTGGGGCAACCTGGTCGGGGCGCCGATCGTGAAGGGAGCGGAATGAAGACGGCGACGGAAAGACGGAAGGACGGAAGGACGGAAACCAGAGCCCTTGCGGAGCCGATGCTGTGGGGGCTAGTCGGCAATACGCCGCTGATTCCCCTTCCGTCCTTCCCTCCTTCCGACCTTCCGTCGCTGTATCTCAAGGCCGAGTGGCTTAACCCGGGCGGATCAGTCAAGGATCGTGCAGCGCTGTTCATTCTGCGGGACGGGATCGCCCGCGGCGAGTTGCCCGGGAAGCGGCTGCTCGACGCGTCGAGCGGCAACACCGCCATCGCGTACGCGATGCTCGGCGCCGCGGCGGGGGTCGGGGTCACGGTGTGCGTGCCCGCGAACGCGAGCGTCGAGCGCAAGGTGCTGCTCGAGCGGTACGGCGCCGAGGTCGTGTTCACCGATCCGCTCGACGGCGCGGACGGCGCGATCCGGGAGGCGCGCGAGCTCGCCGCGCGCCAACCAGAGCGCTACTGGTACGCGGACCAGTACGGCCATCCCGCGAATCCGCGGGCTCACTACGTCACGACGGCGGAGGAGATCTGGCGCCAGACCGCCGGCCGGATCACCCACTTCGTGGCCGGGCTCGGCACCACCGGGACGATGATGGGCACGGGCCGGCGCTTGAAAGAGCTGAATCCGCGGATCGAGCTGGTCGCGGTGCAGCCCGACGGCCCGTTCCACGGGCTGGAGGGACTGAAGCACCTCGCCACCGCCATCGTGCCGCGGATCTACGATCCCGGGGTCCCCGATCGCACGGAGTTCGTGACGACCGAGGAGGCCGAAGACGTGGTACGGCGGCTGGCGCAAGACGCGGGGCTGTTGCTCGGTTGGTCCGCTGGTGCGGCGGTCGTCGCGGCGGCGCGGTTACTGTCCGACCGTCCGACGGTCCGACCGTCCGATGCAGTCGTCGTCGTCATCGCTCCCGACTCCGGGACGCGCTACCTGAGCGAGCAGCGTCGATGACCCTCGTGCTCGATCCCCGGCATGCGGCCGCGATCGGCCGGCACGGCGAGGCGGACTATCCGGCCGAGGCCTGCGGTCTTATCGGGGGCGCGATCGAGGGCGATCGCAAGATCGCCGTGCAGCTCGTGCCGCTCGCGAACGGGCGTACCGACTCGGCGCGCAACCGCTACCTGATCGACCCGGAGTCGTTCCGGCGCGCGCAGGAGAGGCTCGACCGCGACGGCCTTGAGGTAATCGGCGTGTACCACTCCCATCCTGATCACCCGCCCGCGCCGTCGGCGTTCGACCGGGAGCACGCCTGGCCGTGGCTCTCGTACGCCATCGTGGCGGTGGCGCAGGGGCGCGCCGGCGAGCTGAAGAGCTGGGTCCTCGCGGACGACCGCGGGGCGTTCGACGAAGAAGCCATCACGATCGAGGAACGGAAGGCCGTATGGCAGTGAAAATCTTGATCCCCACGCCGCTGCGCCCCTATGTAGATGGGCGCGACACGCTCGAGCTCGAGGGCGCAAGCGTCGGGGAGTTGCTGGAGCGCCTGGCCGGCGAGCACACCGCCCTGAAGCAGCACCTCTTTGCAGCGGACGGCCGGCTGCGCAGCTTTGTAAACGTCTACGTGAATGACCGGGACATCCGGCGGCTCGAGCACCAGGAGACCCGGGTGAGCCCCGGCGACACGGTGTCCATCATCCCGAGCATCGCGGGAGGGACGGGGGGGGCGGTGGCGGACCAGCGGCCCAAGCTGTCGCACGAAGAGATCCTGCGCTATTCGCGGCACCTGATCCTGCCCGACGTAGGCGTCGAGGGGCAGAAAAAGCTCAAGGCCGCCCGCGTCCTGCTCGTCGGCGCGGGCGGGCTCGGCTCGCCCGCGGCGCTGTACCTCGCCGCGGCGGGCGTGGGCACGCTCGGGCTCGTGGACTTCGACGTCGTCGACAAGACCAACCTGCAGCGGCAGATCCTCCACGGCACGTCCGCGGTGGGGACGCCCAAGCTCGAGTCGGCGCGGGCGCGCATCCAGGACCTGAACCCCAACGTGCAGGTGGAGACGTTCGAAACGCGACTCACGTCGGAGAACGCGCTCGACATCATCCGGGAATTCGACGTGGTGGCGGACGGGACCGACAACTTCCCGACGCGCTACCTGGTCAACGACGCGTGCGTGCTGCTGGGCAAGCCGAACGTGTACGGCTCGATCTTCCGGTTCGAAGGCCAGGCGTCGGTGTTCTACGCCAAGGAAGGTCCCTGCTACCGCTGCCTCTATGCCGAGCCGCCGCCGGCCGGACTGGTGCCGTCGTGCGCGGAGGGCGGCGTGCTGGGCGTGCTGCCGGGAATCATCGGCTCGATCCAGGCGATGGAGACGATCAAGCTGATCGTCGGCGCCGGCGAGCCGCTGATCGGCCGGCTGCTGCTGTTCGACGCGCTCAAGCTCCAATTCCGCGAGCTGAAGCTCGAGAAAGACCCAGATTGCCCGGTGTGCGGCCGCAACCCGACGGTCACCCAGCTGATCGACTACGAGGCGTTCTGCGGCATCGGCGCGGAGCCGGTGTACGACGGCGCCGACGTCACGGCCGACGAGGTGCAGGACGAGCTGGATGCGGGCAAGGAGCTCGTGCTCCTCGACGTGCGCGACCCGCACGAGTATGAGATCACGCACATCGACGGCGCGAAGTTCATCCCGCTGGGCGAGCTGCCCGCACGCCTCAACGAGCTCGACGACCACGCCGACGTCGTCACGTACTGCCACCACGGCGCCCGCTCGCTCAAGGCGCTCGAGATCCTCAAGGCCGCGGGGTTCGCGAAGGTGCGCAGCCTGCGCGGCGGGATCGACGCGTGGGCGGTGAACGTGGAGCGGGAGATGCCGAGATACTAGGCGGATAGGCGGATAGACGGATAGAATGCGCAAGGCGGCGATTTATTCGCCGCCTTTTCTATCCGCCTAACCGGCTAGCCGCCTGCCGCCATGCCGAAGGGGGGACTCGAACCCCCACGGGCTTGCGCCCACTGCGCCCTGAACGCAGCGCGTCTACCAATTCCACCACTTCGGCCCGTTGGAACGGCGAATATAGGCCGCGGTATAACTTCAAGTCAACTCTTGGCTTGACCGCTCCCAACGCGGTTTCTATCTTGGCCTTGCCCGGTGGACAAAGTCACAATCGCGCGCAACCCGCGGGCGCGTCACGACTACCATCTCCTGGAAACGTGGGAGGCCGGGCTCGTACTTACGGGCTCGGAGGTCAAGTCGCTGCGGGGCGGCAAGGCGAGTCTCGGCGAAGCGTACGCGCATGTGCGCAACGGTGAGGTGTGGCTCGAGGGCCTGACCATCGCCGCGTACCTTCCAGGCAGCTACAACAATCCGCCGCCCGCCCGCTCCCGCAAGCTGCTGCTCCACGCGCACGAGATCCGCAAGCTGATCGGCGGCACGAGCCGCAAGGGACTGACGCTCGTGCCGCTCGAGCTGTACTTCAAGGACGGGATCGCCAAGGTGGTGATCGCGCTCGCCAAAGCCAAGAAGCTGCACGACAAGCGCGAAGATCTGAAGCGACGCGTGGCCGAGCGTGAGCTCGCGCGAGGGGTACGGAGGAAGCCGGCATGATCGCGCCGCTGCTCTGGTGCCTGCTCGCGGTGCCGGGGCTCCCGGGGGCGGTCGTGATCGCGACCCCGCGGGGCCAGACGAGCGTGCCCATCACGCTCGAGCGGGGCGGCGCGGCGGTCGCGGTGCCGCTGCTGGCGCAGCCGCTCGGCCTGACCGTGGCCATCGAGGGCTCACGCGTGGCGGTGACGGTCGGCGGCGCGGCGTTCGTGTTCCAGCTCGGCGCGCCCTTCGTGCGCGCGGGGGGGACGGTGTACGGCCTGGTGGGCGAGCCCTATACGGCGCGTGACACCGTGTTCCTGCCGCTCAGCTGGCTCGCGGACTGCGTGCCGCGCGCCCTGGGACCGCGCTACCGCTGGGACGCGGGCGCCGCGCGGCTGGAGGAGCTGCCGGTCGCCGGGCCGGTGGCCGCGAGCCCACCGCCCGTCGCACCGACCGCCGCCACGACACCGAACCCGATCAGCGGCCTCCGCTTCCGCCACACCGTGGTCATCGACCCCGGCCACGGCGGCGCCGACCCCGGCAACCCCGGGCGCTACTTTCCGAACGGGCTCGTGGAGAAGGACATCACGCTGGCGATCGCGCGGTTGTTGCGCGCCGAGCTCGTGCGACGGGGCATCGCGGCGTCACTTACCCGCTCGACCGACACGCTGATCGACCTCGCGGACCGGGGCGGCTTCTGCCTGGCCGACTGCGACCTGTTCGTCAGCATTCACGTAAACGCGATGCCGCCCGGCCGCCGCGCGACCCGAACCAGCGGGGTGGAGACCTACTTCTTGTCGGATGCGAAGACCGAGGATCAGCAGCGCGTGGCCAACATGGAAAACGACGCGATCCGGTTCGAGTCGGCTCCGGCGGCCGGGGTCAAGGGTCCGATCGATTTCATCCTCAAGGATCTTCAGCTCAACGAGTACCTGCGCGAATCGGCGCAGCTGGCGCAGCTGGTGCAGCAGCGCGTCGCCGATATCCACCCGGGCGGAGACCACGGCGTGCAGCAGGCCGCCTTCATGGTGCTCACGACCGCGCGCCGACCGGCGATCCTCGTCGAGACGGGCTTCGCGACCAATCCCACCGACGGCGCGTTCCTGGCCTCGAGCCTGGGCGAGCATAAGATCGCCTCCGCCGTGGCGGAAGGGATTACGAAGTACCTCCAGGAGTTCGAGCGCAAGCGCGCGGCGTCGGCGCCCGCGGGGGAGCGGGGGACGCCGTGACCCGCACCGCGGTCGTCGTGCTCGCGTGCTGGGCGGGGGGCGTCGCCGCGTGTGCGTACTACAACGGCATGTGGAACGCGGAGCACCTGGCGAGCCAGGCCCGCAAGCTCGAGGGGCAGAATCGGGTGGCGGAGGCGCAGAGTTACTGGGCCCAGGCCGCGGTGAAGGCCGAGTCGGTCGTGGCGCGACACCCGACGAGCCGCTGGGCCGACGCCGCGCTGGTGCTCGAGGGCGAGGCGCTGGCTCGGAGCGGCGCCTGCGCCCAGGCGGCGGCGCCGCTGGCGCGGGCCGTGGACAGCGTGCGGGACGCGGCGCTGCGGGAGCGCGCGCGGCTCGCGACGGCGCAATGCGCCCTCGAGGCCAACGATCCGGTGGGGGCGAGCCGCGCGGTCGCGGGGGTGACCGAGTCGCGAGACGGAGGACGGCGCTCGCAGGCCGCGCTGCTCGCCGGCCGGGCGGCCGCGCAGCTCGGCGACGCGGATGGCGCCGCCGGCTGGTTTCGCCGCTCCGACGCACCCGCCGCGGGCCCGGCGCGGGTCCGCGCCCTGCTCGCGGCCGGCCGGGTGAGCGGCGCCCTGTCCTTCGCCGATACGGTGGCTCGGGGCTCCTTCCAGGGCGAGGCATGGGCGGCCATGCTCGACGACGTGCGGCGCGCGGCCGGCGCCGACACCGCGAGCGCGACGCTCGACCGCATGCTCGCCCGGCGTAACCCCCCGCGGGGGGGGAGGGCGCGACTCCTCCTCGCGGACGGCGATGCCCTGCTCGCGGCGGGCCGGACGGCGGACGCCGCGGCGCGCTACGCCCAAGTCGCCGCCCTGGTCCCCGACTCGAGTGAGGGACAACTCGCGCGCGTCCGCGCGATTCGCGTGCGCGCCGTCCAGGCCGAGAGCGCGGGGGATCTCGTTGCCGTGAGCGATCAGCTGGAACGCCTGCTGCAGCGCAGCGCCGCCGGCACCGCCGCGAGCGATGGCCGTACCCTGGCAGCCCAGGTCCAGCGAGTGCGCCAATGGGACGACCTGCCGGAGACCGGTCGCTTCCAGCTCGCCGAGGCGGTGCGGGACTCCCTGGGCGCACCGCGCCTCGCCGCGCGCCTGTTCCTGCGTTTCGCGAGCGAGCGGCCCCGCGCCCTGTTCGCCCCCAAAGCGCTGGTCGCCGCGGCCGCCCTGTGGCCGGAGCGGCGCGATTCGATCCGCGCCGTGCTCGACTCGGCGTACGCCGGCTCGCCCTACACCTTGGCGCTGCGCGGGGAGCCGAGTCCTGCGTTCGCCGCGGCGGAAGACTCGCTCGCTCGGGCGCTCGGGCTCACGGTGGCGCGACCCACGGTGCTGCTCGCTTCGCGCGTCCCGCCCCCGGTGACCGGTCCGCGCGGTCCGTTGCTCGATGGCCCCCCCCCTTCCCCCGCCCCGCCGGCCGCGCTCGCGCCGGCCGCCCGGCGGGCGGAGCCCGGGCCCGAAGAGCGGCCGCGCCAACGGCGCCCGCCCTCCGCTCCACCTCCGCGCGGCCAGCGTCCGGTCGTGCCGCCGGACTCCACGTGACGGCCCCCCGCTCCACCCCGCGCGCCTCCGAGCTGTTCGGCGTCACCTTCCAGAATCCCGTTCTCCTCGCCTCCGGCACCGCCGGCTTCGGCCGGGAGGTGCGGGACGTGATCGATCTCGATGCACTGGGCGGCATCGTCACCAAGGCCGTGACCCCCGAACCGCGCCGCGGCCACGCCGCGCCGCGCGTCGCCGAGTTTCCGGGCGGCATGCTCAACGCCGTCGGCCTGGCGAACCCCGGGCTCGCCACGGTGCGCGACCACGAACTGCCCTGGCTCGCCACGCACCTGCGGCGGGCCCGCGTGATCGTGAATGTCGCCGGCGCCACGGTGGACGACTACGTCGCGGTGATCCGGGATCTTGCCGACCTGGCGGTGATCACCGCATTCGAGCTCAACGCGTCCTGCCCGAACACGAGCGCCGGCGGCCTCGAGTTCGGCGCGACGCCGGAGGGCGTACGCGAGCTGGTGCGCCGCTGCCGCGGCGCGACCCCGAAGCCCATCACGGTGAAGCTCTCGCCCGTCGTCCCCGATCTCACCGCGCTGGCACAGGTGGCGCGCGACGAAGGGGCCGACGCCGTCACGCTGGTCAACACGATTCCGGGCGCGCTCGACCACCGTCTCGGCAACGGCTCGGGCGGCGTGAGCGGCCCCGCGCTGCTGCCCATCGGGGTGCTGGCGACGCGCCGCGTGACCGCGCGGGTGGGTATGCCGGTGATCGGCGTGGGCGGCATCCGGACGGCGCGAGACGTGCGGGAGTACCTCGCCGCCGGGGCGACGCTGGTCGCGATCGGCACGGCGGCGCTCGCAGACCCGCGAGTGCCGGAGCGCGTCGCGCGGGAGCTCGCGCGTGGCTGAGCTCGTCGTGGCGCTCGACCTCGCGAGCGGCCGCGAGGCGCTCGCCCTCGCAGCCCGGCTTCCCGGCCTGCGCTGGGTCAAGATCGGCCCCGTGCTGTACGTGCGAGAAGGGGGGGGGCCGGCGTTGGTGCGCGAGCTCGCGGCGCGCGGCGTGCGCGTGTTCCTCGATCTCAAGTGGCACGACATTCCGAGCGTCGTCGCCGGCGCGGTGGAGGCGGCACGCGAGCTGGGCGTCGGCATGGCCACGGTACACACGCTGGGCGGGCCGGCGATGCTCGCCGCAGCCCGAGCGGCGGCGGGCGACGTGGCGCTGCTCGGGGTGACCGTACTCACCTCGCATGACGCTGGCGACTTCGAGCGCGTCGTGGGACGCGGCGTCCCCGATCTCGGCTTCGAAGCCGAGCGGCTCGCGCGCCTCGCGCTCGACGCGGGGCTCGCGGGCGTCGTGGCCTCGGGGCACGAGCTCGGGCTGCTGCGCGAGACGCTCGGGCCCGGACCGCTCATCGTCGTGCCGGGGATCCGGGCGCCGGGTGACGCGGCGGAGGATCAGGCGCGCACCATCTCAGCGGTCGACGCGGTGCGGCGCGGCGCCACCCATCTCGTGGTGGGCCGGCCCATCACGCGGGCCGCGGACCCGGCTGGGGTGTACCAGCGCATGGTGGAGAGCGTATGACACGATGGCTCGGGAAGGTCGCGCTGCTTGCGGGCCTCGCCCTCGCCGGCGGGGCGGGGACGGGGGCCGCGGCGCAGGGCTCGCTCGCCGAGGCAGCCGAGCGCACGCGTCAGGCATGGCTCGGCCACGACGCGCAAGCCATTGTCGGCCAAAGTGCTGGCGTCGTGTTCCAGATCCCCGGCGCCGATCCGTCCGCCCCCGTGGAGCGGTCGCAGGCGGTGGAGCTGCTGCGGCGCCATCTGCGCGCCGCCGTCGAGCGTTCGCTCACCGTGAGCGCGGTGCGGGAAGTGGAGCCCGGCCGCGGGTACGCGGAGCTGGAACGGCGCTACGTGGTCGCGGGCACGGCGGACGTGCGGCGGGAAACGATCTTCCTCGGCTTCCAAAAAGTCGGCGCGGCGTGGATCCTCACCGAGCTACGGAGTGCACCGTAATCCCGCCCCTTGCGCGAACTTACGGGCTCGTCTACAATTCAAGACTTAATTGGATTTTTTCCAGGAGCGGCCGTCGTGAAGGTTCGGACCAGCGTCAGACCGATCTGCGAGCACTGCAAGGTGATCAAGCGGCGGGGGGTCATCCGCGTCATCTGCAAGCGCAGCCCCAAGCACAAGCAGCGGCAGGGCTAGGGGATGGCGCGCATTGCCGGGGTGGATCTGCCGCGCGACAAGAAAATCCAGTACGCCCTTCCGTACATTTACGGCATCGGCCCTGCGAACTCGAGAAAGATTCTCGCGGAGACGGGGGTCAGTCCCGACGCGCGCGTGCGCGACCTGCGCGACGCGGAGGTCGCGCGGCTGCGCCAGGTGATCGAGCGGGACTACAAGGTCGAGGGCGCGCTCCGCACCGAGGTGGCGATGAACATCAAGCGGCTGATGGACATCGGCACGTATCGCGGGTCACGGCACCGCAAGGGCCTGCCGGTGCGCGGCCAGCGCACGCACACCAATGCGCGCACCAAGAAGGGGCCGCGGCGCGCGATCGCGGGCAAGAAGAAGCCCCTGCTGAAAAAGTAAATGGCACAGGCGAAGCCGGCGGGGGGGAGCGCGAAGCGCGCCAAGAAGGTGGTCGAGGCCGAGGGCATCGCCCACATCACCGCGACGTTCAACAATACGCTCATCACGATCACGGACATGCAGGGGAACACCATCACGTGGGGTTCCTCGGGCAAGGCCGGGTTCCAGGGCTCGAAGAAGTCGACGCCGTTCGCGGCCACGGTGGCCGCCGAGCAGGCGGCGCGCGAGGCGCTCAACCTGGGTGTGCGGCGCGTGCACGTGCGCGTGCAGGGACCGGGTTCCGGCCGCGAATCGGCGATCCAGGCGCTCGCCACGGCGGGCTTGCAGATCCGCTCGATTCGCGACGTGACGCCGATCCCGCACAACGGCTGCCGCCCGCCCAAGAAACGGCGGGTCTGAGCCATGGCGCGCTACACCGGCCCCGCCTGCAAGCTGTGCCGCCGCGAGGGCACGAAGTTGTTCCTCAAGGGGACGCGGTGCCTCACCGAGAAGTGCGCAGTCGAGCGGCGCGCCTACGCACCCGGCCAGCACGGCCAGTCGTCCGGCCGGCGGCGCAAGGCGTCCGACTACCAGCGGCAGCTGCGTGAGAAACAGAAGGTGAAGCGGATCTACGGCCTGTCCGAGCGCCAGTTCCGCAACATCTTCGACCGCGTGCTCAAGGAGCCGGGCGTGACCGGCGAAGCATTGCTCGTGGCGCTCGAGAGCCGGCTGGACAACCTCGTCTACCGCATGGGCTTCGCCGTGTCGCGCAAGCAGGCCCGCCAGCTCGTGGGGCACCGGCACATCCAGGTGAACGGCCGCACGGTCGACGTGCCGTCCTACCGCGTGCGCCCGGGCGACGAGGTGAAGGTGGCCGACGCGAGCCGCGAGCTGGTCCTGGTGAAGCACGCGCTCGAGCAGTTCGGCCGCGGGCAGCCCGTGTCCTGGATTCAGGTGGATACCGCTAAGGCGCTCGGCAAGATGACGGAACGGCCGACCCGCGACGCCATTCCGATCGCCGCGCAAGAACAGTTAATCGTCGAGCTCTATTCCAAGTGATCACGACTCTTGATTTGACCGGGCTGGTCCGCCCGCACCTGGTCGAGATGACCAAGCGGGAAGACAACCCGAACGCCGCCGAGTTCCGCCTCCAGCCGCTGGAGCGGGGCTACGGCTACACCCTCGGCAATTCGCTGCGCCGCATGCTGCTGTCGTCGCTGCGGGGCGCGGCCGTCTGGGCATTCCGCCTCGACGGCGTCGTCCACGAGCATCAGACCATCCCCGGCGTGGTCGAGGACGTGCATCAGATCATCCAGCGGCTGAAGCAGCTGACGCTGGTGCTCGCGCCCGACGTGGACGATGCGGTGCTGCACATCAAGCGCGACAAGGCGGGAGCCGTCTACGCGCGCGACCTCGAGGCGCACGGCGCGGTGACGGTCGTGAACCCCGATCAGCTCCTCTTCACGCTGCAGGACGACCGCGACGTTGCGGGCGAGCTGTACGTGAACAAGGGCCGCGGCTACGTCGAGGCCGAGCAGCATCCCGTCGATCGGACGATGCCGGTGGACGTAGTGCGCATCGACTCGATCTACAATCCGGTGCGGCGCGCCAATTTCACGGTGGCGGAGACGCGCGTCGGCCAGCGCACGGACTACGATCGCCTCACCCTCACGGTCGAGACGAACGGCACGATCTCGCCGGAAGACGCCGTGGCCTACGCCGCGGCGCTCGCGCAGGAGCACTTCCGGTTCTTCGTCGACTTCGGCAAGGTGCCGATGGTGGCGGCCCAGCCCGCCGGCAACGGCGGTGCGGCGACCGGCCGGCTGCGCGAGCTGCTGGCGCGGTCGATCGACGACGTCGGGCTGTCGGTGCGCTCCGTGAACTCGCTCAAGAACTCGAACATCCGCACCCTGGGTGACCTCGTGCAGTACCGCGAGGAAGACCTCCTCAAGGTGAAGAACGTGGGGGAGAAGGCGCTGGGCGAGATCGCCGAGCTGTTACGCCGCGAAGGGCTCAACTTCGGCATGAAGGTCGAGGAGGTCGATGGTGAGCTGAGGGTGACCGACCCGGGCATCGCGCCGCAGGCGCAGACGAGCGGGGCGGAACCGGAGGAAGCAGGCGCGGGGGGAGCGGGGGGGGGGGGGGGGGGGGGGGGGGGGGGGGGGGGGGGAGCGTCGAGTAATGCGCCATCGCGCCAAGGGCCGGCAGCTGTCGCGCACGGCCAGTCACAAGAAGGCGCTGCTGGCCAACCTCGCCACCAGCCTGTTCCGACACGACCGCATCGTGACGACGGAAGCGAAAGCGAAGGAGCTCCGCCCCTATGCCGAGCGGCTGATCACGCTGGCGCGCCGCGGCGACCTGCACGCCCGCCGGCTGGTGGAGCGGCGGCTGAAGGACAAGGCGGTCACCACGCGGCTGTTCAAGGATCTCGGGCCGCGCTTCGCCGCGCGCCCCGGTGGGTACACGCGCATCATCAAGCTGGGCCATCGCTCGGGCGACGGCGCCGAGGTGGCTCGGATCGAATTGCTGGGTGAGTGACGGAGCGGCCGGGGGAAACAGCGAGACGACGAGGGGGACCCTGGGTCCCCCTTTTCGTTAGGCCGCCTTCGTGACGCGGTTCGACTTGAGACAGCGCGTGCACACCCGCAGCCGCCGGGTGGTGCCGTTTACGATGGCCCGCACCCGCTGCAGGTTCGGGTACCAGCGCCGGTTCGTCTTATTGTTCGCGTGGCTAACGTTGTGCCCCACCACGGGGCCCTTGCCACAGATGTCGCACACTCGAGCCATGGGATCCGTCCGACCGAAGAATGAGCGCCCAGAAAAAGCGGCCTAAAGCTAAACCGCTCCCCCGGGCGGGGCAATCCCGCCGCACCGCGCTGGTCACCGGGATCACCGGACAGGACGGCTCGTACCTGGCCGAGCTGCTGCTCGCCAAGGGCTACGAAGTCGTGGGCGTCGTGCGCCGCACGTCGCACGACTCGTACGAGCGGATCGGGCACCTGCTCGATCGCGTCCACATCGTGCCGGCCGACCTCCTCGACCAGCACTCCCTGACATCTGTGGTGCGCGACGCCAAGCCCGACGAGGTCTACAACCTCGCCGCCCAGAGCTTCGTGCCGACCTCGTGGAGCCAGCCCGTGCTCACGGGCGAGTTCACGGCGCTGGGTGTCACCCGACTGCTCGAGGCGATCCGGCTGGCGCACCCGACGGCCCGGTTCTACCAGGCGAGCACGTCCGAGATGTTCGGCAAGGCGCAGCAGACCCCCCAGCGGGAGACGACGCCGTTCTACCCGCGGTCCCCCTACGGGGTGGCGAAAGTGTACGGGCACTGGATCACGGTGAACTACCGCGAGTCCTACGGCCTGTTCGCCGTGAGCGGCATCCTCTTCAACCACGAGTCGCCGCGGCGCGGGCTCGAGTTCGTCACCCGCAAGGTGACCCACGGGGTCGCGCGCATCGTGAAGGGTAAGGCGCGCGAGCTGCAGCTCGGCAACCTGGAGGCGCGGCGCGACTGGGGGTTCGCAGGCGACTACGTGGACGCGATGTGGCGCATGCTGCAGCAGCCGAAGCCCACGGATTACGTGGTCGGCACGGGCGTGACGCACTCGGTGCGCGAGCTGTGCGAGGCCGCCTTCGCGCACGTGGGCCTCGACTGGCAGCGCTACGTGAAGGTCGACCCCCGGTTCGTGCGGCCGGCCGAGGTCGAGACGCTGCAGGCCGACCCGGCGAAGGCCCAGCGCGAGCTCGGCTGGACGCCGCACACCAGCTTCGAGCAGCTGGTGCGGACGATGGTGGACGCGGACCTGGAGCGGGTGGCGTGAAGATCCTGGTGACGGGCGCCGACGGTTTCGTGGGCCGCTGGCTCGTCCGCCGCCTGCTCGACGACGGGCGGGAGGTGGTCGGGGCCGTGCGGCCGCTGGAGCGCCCGGCGCCGGGGGGAGGGGGGGGCTGGGACCTGACGCCGGACGAGCGCGACGCGGTGCGCTGGCTGTCCCTTGAGCTCACCGACCAGGAGTCGGTCCGCCGCTGCGCGGAGCAGGCGTACGACGCGGTCGTGCATCTCGCGGCCGTCGCGTCGGGCCCCGAGGCGGCGCGCGATCCCGGATATGCGTGGGCCGTGAACGCGGGCGGCACGGCCCGACTCGTCCAGGTGCTCGCGGACGGGAAGGCCGCGGGCCGGGGCGACCCCCTCGTCCTCGTGATCTCGACGAGCGAAGTGTACGGCTGCGGCGCACCGCCCCTCGGACCGCGCTGCGAGACCGACCCGATCGCGCCCTGCTCGCCCTACGCGGCGAGCAAAGCCGGAGCGGAGCTCGCGGCGCTCGAGGCGTGGCGCCGCGTCGGCTTGCGCGTCGTGGTGGCACGGCCGTTCGCGCACACCGGCCCCGGCCAGGACGCGCGCTTCGTCGTCCCGGGCCTGGCGCAGCGCCTCAAGCTCGCGCAGCGGACGGGCGCGCCTGTCGTGAAAGTCGGCAATCTGGAGCCCGTGCGGGAATTCCTCCACGTGCGCGACGTGGTGGATGCCTACGTGCGGCTGCTCGGGCGCGGGCAGCCGGGGGAGACCTACAACGTCGCGTCGGGGCAGGGCCTCCCCCTCGAGGAGCTGTTCTTCAGGCTCGCGGGTCTCGTGGGCGTGCGGGCGATCCCCGAAGCCGACCCCGATCTGATGCGCCGCGCCGACATTCCCCATCTCGTGGGCGACGCCGGCAAGCTCCGCGCAGCCACCGGGTGGGCGCCGCGCTACGCGCTCGACGACACCCTGCGGGACGTGCTCGATGCCCAGGCGGACTGACCTCCAGCGGATCCTGCTGCTCGGCTCCGGTCCGATCGTGATCGGGCAGGCCGCCGAGTTCGACTATTCCGGCACGCAGGCGGTGAAGGCCCTGAAGGAAGAGGGGTACACGGTCGTGCTCGTCAACTCGAACCCGGCGACGATCATGACCGATCCCGAGCTCGCCGACCGCACCTACATCGAGCCGGTGACGCCGGAGTGGGTGCGCAAGGTGATCGAGCGCGAGCGGCCCGACGCGCTGCTGCCCACGATGGGCGGCCAGACGGCGCTCAACGTGGCGATGGCGCTGGCGCGGGACGGCACGCTCGAGCGGTGCGGCGTGGAGTTGATCGGCGCGAACGCGCGCGCCATCCAGATGGCGGAGGACCGGGCCGAGTTCGCGGCCGCGATGGGGCGCATCGGTCTCGCGACGCCGGTCGGCCGGACCGTCGCGAGCCTGGCCGCGGCGCTGGACGAGGTGGTCGAGACGGGGTACCCGGCGATCCTGCGGCCGTCGTTCACGCTGGGCGGGACGGGCGGCGGCGTGGCCTACAACCGCGCCGAGTTCGAGGAGCTGGTGGAGCGGGCGCTCGACCTGTCACCGGTGCACACCACGCTGATCGAGCGCTCGGTGCTCGGCTGGAAGGAGTTCGAGTTGGAGGTGATGCGCGACGCCCGAGACAACGTCGTCATCGTGTGCTCGATCGAGAATCTCGACCCGATGGGCGTGCACACCGGCGACTCGATCACGGTCGCGCCCGCGATGACCCTCACCGACCGCGAGTACCAGCGCATGCGCGACGCCGCGATCGCGATCATCCGCGAGATCGGCGTCGAGGCGGGCGGCTGCAACATCCAGTTCGCCGTGAACCCGGCCGACGGCGAGATGCTGGTGATCGAGATGAACCCGCGCGTGTCGCGCTCCTCGGCGCTCGCGTCCAAGGCCACCGGGTTCCCGATCGCGCGCATCGGCACGAAACTCGCCGTGGGCTACACCCTCGACGAGCTGCCGAACGACATCACGAAGACCACCCCCGCCTCGTTCGAGCCGGTGCTCGACTACGTGGTGGTGAAGGTGCCCCGGTTCGCGTTCGAAAAGTTCCCCACCGCGGACTACCGCCTCACCACCCAGATGAAGTCCGTAGGCGAGACGATGGCGATCGGCCGCACCTTCAAGGAGGCGTTCCAGAAGGGCCTGCGCGCGCTCGAGGTGGAGCGGCCGGGTTGGGTCGTAGGCCGGACGCTCGCGGACGATCGGCTGACGAGCGATTCCCCGGACGACCTGCGGGTCGCGCTCCGCACCGCCACCCCGGAGCGGATCTTCCAGGTCAAGCGGGCGCTCATCGCCGGGCTCTCCGGCGAGGCGATCTCGCAGGCGACCGGCATCGATCCCTGGTTCCTCTATCAGCTGGAGGAGCTGCTCGCGGCCGAGCGGTGGTTCGCCGGCCTCGAGCGTGTCGGCGCGCCGGAGCTGCGCCGCATGAAGCGGATGGGATTCTCGGACCACCAGCTCGCGGGGCTGCGCGGCGGCACCGAGCAGGCGGTGCGTGAGGAGCGCTGGCGGCTCGGCGTCCATCCCGCGTACAAGACCGTGGACACGTGTGCCGGCGAGTTCCCGTCGGCCACGCCGTACCTGTACAGCTCCTACGACGAGGAGAACGAGTCGCAGCCCCTCGGCGACGCGGGGATCGTGATCCTGGGGAGCGGCCCGAACCGCATCGGCCAGGGCGTCGAGTTCGACTACTGCTGCGTCCGCGCGGGGCTCGCGTTCCGCGAGCTCGGCTACAAGACGATCATGATCAACTCGAACCCCGAGACCGTCTCGACGGATTTCGACATCTCGGACAAGCTGTACTTCGAGCCGCTGACCCTCGAGGACGTGCTGGAGATCGTGCGGTGGGAGCACCCCAAGGGGGTCGTCGTCCAGCTCGGCGGCCAGACGCCGCTCCGGCTCACCAAGCCGCTCGAGGCGGCGGGCGTGCCGATCCTCGGCACGCCGCCCGATTCGATCGACGTCGCCGAGGACCGGGAGCGGTTCGAAGCGCTCGCCCGACGGCTCGGCGTCACGCAGCCCGCCAACGGCACGGCGCGCTCGGTGGGCGAGGCGGTCGCGGTGGCGCAGCGCATCGGCTATCCCGTGCTGGTGCGCCCGTCCTACGTGCTGGGGGGGCGGGCGATGGAGATCGTGTACGATGAGGGCTCGCTGCGCGACTACTTCGAGAAGGCCGCACGCGTCGCCCCCGAGCATCCGGTGCTGATCGACCGCTTCCTCGAAGACGCGTTCGAGGGAGACGTGGATGCCATCGCCGACGGCCGCCGCGTCGTGATCGGCGGGGTCATGCAGCACATCGAGGACGCCGGGGTGCACTCGGGCGATTCGGCCTGCGTGCTGCCGCCCTACCTCATCGGGGACCGGCAGGTGGAGGAGATGCGGCGCTACACCAAGGCGTTCGCCGAGGCGCTCGGGGTAGTAGGGCTGATCAACGTCCAGTACGCCATCAAGGACGGTGTGGTCTACGTGCTGGAGGTGAACCCCCGGGCCTCCCGCACGGTGCCGTTCGTCAGCAAGGCTACCGGGGTATCCCTCGCCCGGCTGGCGGCGGCCGTGATGACCGGGCGGACCCTGGACGAACTGGGCGTTCCCGATGACCTTCCGCTCCCCGGGGTGGCGGTGAAGGAGGCGGTGTTCCCCTTCACGAAGCTGCCCGGGGTCGATACCATCCTGGGCCCGGAGATGCGGTCCACGGGCGAGGTGATGGGGCTGGCGGACAGCTTCGGGATGGCGTTTGCCAAGGCGCAGATCGCCGCGGACGGCAGCCTGCCGCTCGCCGGGGCGATCTTCGTGACGGTGAACGACTCGGATAAGCCGACCGTCGTCCCGATCGTGCGGCGGTTTCACGAGCTGGGCTTCCGGATCGTCGCGACGGCGGGGACGCAGCAGCACCTGCGGGCGCGGGGGATTCCGGCCGAGCAGGTGGCCAAGGTGCACGAGGGGCGGCCCAATGCGATCGACCTGATCGTGTCGGGGGAGGTGCAGCTGCTCATCAACACGCCGCTCGGGAAGTTCACGCAGGCGGACGACTACGCGATCCGACGCGCGGCGCTGATGCACCGCGTGCCGTACACGACGACGATGTCGGCGGCCAGCGCCGCGTGCGACGCGATCATCGCGCTGCGCAGCCGAACCGGCAGCGTCAGGAGTCTCCAGGAATGGCACGAAAAAACGACCGTCGAAAGACCGTCGCCGGCCGCAAAGGCGGCAAGCCGCGCGCCGGCGGTGCGGACGTAGCGAAGCGCGCCGCACCCCCTGGCGGCGCGAAGGCGAAGCCCGCGACCGCACCGGCCGCGCCGCCACCGCCGAAGGTCAAGTTCCGCGGCCGTGTGCTCGAGAACGAGCCGCTCGCGCGCTACACCACGTACCGCATCGGCGGGCCCGCCCGCTTTCTCGTGATGCCCGCCGAGACGGAGGACGTGGTGAAGGCGCTGGAGCTGGCGGCGAGCCGTGGCCTGCCGTGGCTCGTGCTGGGCCTCGGGTCGAACCTCCTCGTCAAGGACGGCGGCTTCCCCGGCGTCGTGATTCGCCTGGGGAAGGGGATCGACAAGTTCGAGATGAAGGGCGCCACGGCGATCGTGGGCGCGGGGCTGCCGACGCCGCTCCTCGCCCGGCGCACGGCGGAGGCCGGCTTCGCCGGGGTGGAGCGCTTCATCGGGATTCCGGGCACGGTGGGCGGCGGTGTGTTCATGAACGGCGGCGCGCACGGCGCCGAGTTCGCCGAGGTCCTCACGGAGTGCACGGTGATGGACGCCCGCGGCAAGATCCGCCAGATCCCGCGCAAGCAGATCTCGTTCAAGTACCGCGCCTCGAATCTCGGGAACGTCGTGGTGCTCGAGGCCAAGCTGGCGCTGATCGAGGAGCCGCCCGCCAAGCTCAAGGAGGTGCAGGGGCGGCTGTTCCGCTGGCGCAAAGCCGGCACCCCGTTCGATCTGCCGTGCTGCGGCTCGGTGTTCAAGAACCCGAGCGGCACGCGCACTGCGGGCATGCTGATCGACGAGTGCGGCCTGAAGGGCTTCACGATCGGCGGGGCGCAGGTGTCGCCGCTGCACGCCAACTACATCGTGAACACGGGGACCGCCAGCGCGAGCGACGTGCTCAAGGTGATCGAGCACGTCCGCAAGACGGTCGCCAAGCGGACCGGCGTGGAGCTGGAGCTCGAGGTCAAGGTGATCGGGGCCTGAATGGCGGAGTACTTCGTCCATGAATCGAGCTACGTCGACGCCGGCGCGCGGATCGGCAAGGGCACGAAGATCTGGCACTTCTGCCACGTGATGCCCGGCGCGGTGATCGGCGAGCGCTGCAACCTCGGGCAGAACGTTGTCGTCATGCCGGGCACCCGGATCGGCAATAACGTGAAGATCCAGAACAACGTTTCGATCTACGAGGGCGTCACCCTCGAGGACGACGTGTTCTGCGGGCCCTCGTGCGTCTTCACCAACGTGCTCAACCCGCGGAGCCACGTGCCCCGCAAGCACGAGTACCAGCCGACCCTCGTGAAGCGCGGCAGCTCGATCGGCGCCAATGCGACGATCGTGTGCGGCGTGACGCTCGGCGAGTACGCCTTCATCGGCGCGGGCGCCGTGGTGACGTCCGACGTCCCGGCCTACGCGCTCATGGTGGGGGTGCCCGCGCGGCGGGTCGGCTGGATGTGCCAGTGCGGCGAGCGACTCCCGCCTACCGGTGGCGGGCTCGTGTGCCCGGCCTGCGGCGCGACCTACGAGGAGTCCGACGGGAGCCTGCGCCCGGTCGCTCCGCCCAGCAAGGTGCGGACCTCGTGAACGTCCCGCTGCTCGACCTCGTCGCCCAGTACCGCACCATCGAGGACGAGGTCCTGCCCGCCGTGCAGGCGGTGATCGAGTCGCAGCAGTTCGTGATGGGCCCCCCGGTGCCGCAGCTCGAGGCAATGGTGGCGCGGCTCTCCCACGCGAAGCACGCGATCGCCTGCGCCAGCGGAACGGACGCGCTTCTGCTGCCGCTCAAGGCGCTGGGCCTGAAGCCGGGCGACGAGGTCATCACGACCCCGTTCACGTTCTTCGCCACCGCGGGCGCGATCCATAACGCGGGCGGAACGCCGGTGTTCGTGGACGTCGATCCCGACACCTTCAACATCGATCCCGCCGCCGTCGGGCGCGCCATCACCCCGCGTACCCGGGCCATCGTGCCCGTGCACCTGTACGGCCAAATGGCGGCGATGGAGCGGTTGCTGCCGTTCGCCGCTCGCGGCCTCAAGATCCTGGAGGACGCGGCCCAGGCGATCGGGGCGCGCCGCAGCATCGACGGCGAGTGGCGCATGGCGGGTGAGTTGGGCTGGGCGACCGGCTATTCCTTCTTTCCGAGCAAGAACCTCGGGGCCTGGGGCGACGGCGGTATGATGGCCACCTCGGACGACGCCCTCGCCGAGCGGCTGCGCCGGCTGCGGCTGCACGGTGGCGCCAAGCAGTACCATCACGACGAGGTCGGCACGAACTCGCGGCTCGACAGCCTCCAGGCGGCCGTGCTGCTCGCCAAGCTGCCGCACCTCGCGGCCTGGTCCGCCCGGCGCCGCGAGCATGCGGCCTATTACTCCCGGGCGCTGGCCGGCCTGCCGCAGGTGAAGCCGCCGGCGGTCGATCCCGCGAACGAGCACATCTTCCACCAGTACACGCTGCGCGTCGAGCGGCGCGACGAGCTGCAGGCGCACTTGAAGGCCAAGGGCATCGGCAGCGCGGTCTACTATCCGGTCCCGCTGCACCTCCAGAACTGCTTCAGCCATCTGGGCTACGCGCCGGGTCGGCTCCCCGAATCGGAGCGGGCGTGCCGCGAGGTGCTGTCGCTGCCCGTGTACCCCGAGCTGGCGCGCGAGCAGCTCGACTACGTCATCGAGACGATCAGGGGATTCTACCGGTGAGTCGCCTCAGGCTCGGCGTGATCGGCGCCGGGATGTGGGGCAAGAACCACGTCCGCACCGCGGCGGCGCTGGCGGAAGGCGAGCTCACGGCGGTGTGCGACACCGACCCCAAGGTCCGGGAGCGGCTGGCACGCCAGTATCCGGGAGCGCACGTCACCGGCGACACGGCGGACCTGCTCGGCCGGGTGGACGCCGTCGTGGTCGCGTCGCCCGCGGCCACCCACGCGCGGCTCGCCCGGCAGTGCATCGAGGCGGGTAAGCCGTGCCTCGTGGAGAAGCCGTTCGCGTTGAGCGTGCGCGACGCCGAGGCCGTGGCGCGCGCCGCGGCCGATGCCCGCGTCCCGGTCCTGGCGGGTCATCTGCTGGTGTTTCACCCGGCGGTGGAGCGGCTGCGCGCCCTGGTGCAGAGCGGCGACTTGGGGAGGCTCTATTATCTGTATGGGTTGCGGGTCAACCTGGGGCAGGTGCGGGCGGACGAGAACGCTCTGTGGAGCTTCGGCCCCCATGACGTCTCCGTGGCCCTCTACCTGCTCGCGGAGGTCCCGACCCGCGTCGCCGCGCAAGGCCGGAGCTATCTGCAGCCGAAGGTGGAGGACGTCGTCTTCCTCACCATGGAGTTCGCGAGCGGCGTGCTGGCTCACGTCCAGCTGTCCTGGCTGGACCCGCACAAGGAGCGCAAGCTGACCGTCGTGGGCGCGAAGCAGATGGTCGTGTTCGACGACATGGAAGCGCGGGAGAAGCTCCGCATCTACGACAAGGGCGTGGACCGGCCGCCGGACTACGGGTCGTACGGGGAGAGCCTCGCCATCCGCGAGGGCGACATCTTCATCCCCAAGATCCCGAACGTGGAGCCGCTCGCCGCCGAGCTCGCGCATTTCGTGCGCGTGGCGCGCGGAGTGGAGCCGCCGCGCGCCGCGCCGGAGGACGGGGTGCGGGTCGTGCGCGTGCTCGACGCCGCCACCCGCTCGCTCGCGGCCGGCGGCACACCGGTGACGCTATGAGCCGGCGGAGCCCCTCCCCCTCCCCCTCCCCCTCCTCTACCCCCCCCACCCCCGCCGACCTGCTGCTGGCGAAGGTGCAGGATCGGTCGGCCGTCATCGGCATCGTCGGGCTGGGGTACGTCGGCCTCCCCCTGGCGATGGAGTTTGCGCGCGCCGGGTTCCGGGTGCTCGGCTTCGACGTGAGCCCATCCGTGGTGGAGGACCTGAACGCGGGCTGCTCGCACGTGCGGGACGTGCCGAGCGCGCAGGTCGCGCAATTCCTGAAGGCGGGCAAGTTCGGCGCCACTGCTGACCTGGCGCGGCTGGGCGAGCCGGATGTGGTGTCGATCTGCGTGCCGACACCGCTCTCCAAGACGAAGGACCCCGACGTGAGCTACGTGCTCGCAGCCACGAACTCGGTCAAGCGGACGCTGCGGCGCGGACAGCTCGTGGTCCTCGAGTCCACCACGTATCCGGGCACGACCCGCGAGCTGATGCTGCCGGCGCTCGCAGGCTCGGGCCTCAAGGTGGGGGAGGATTTCTTCCTGGCGTTCTCGCCCGAGCGGGTGGACCCCGGCAATCCGACCTGGAGCACGCGGAACACGCCCAAGGTGGTGGGGGGGATCACGGACACGTGCCGCCGCCTGGCGATGGCGGTGTACCAGCCGGCGATCGAGCGACTGGTCCCCGTGTCGTCCACCGAGGCTGCGGAGCTCGTCAAGATTCTCGAGAACACGTTCCGCAGCGTGAACATCGGGCTCGTGAACGAGATGGCGATCGTGTGCGACAAGCTCGGCGTGAACGTGTGGGAGGTGATCGAGGCGGCGGCGACGAAGCCGTTCGGCTTCATGAAGTTCACCCCCGGCCCCGGCGTGGGTGGCCATTGCATCCCGCTCGATCCCCACTACCTCGCGTGGAAGATGCGCACGCTGAACTACCGCACCCGCTTCATCGAACTGGCGGGCGAGATCAACGCCGAGATGCCGGAGTACTGGGTGGCCCACGTCGTGGAGCGCTTGAACGAGCAGGGCAAGGCAGCCCGCGGCAGCCGGGTGCTCGTGATCGGGGTCGCCTACAAGAAGGACATCGAGGACGTCCGCGAGAGTCCCGCGCTCGATGTGATCCGGCTGCTGGCGCAGCGCGGGGCCGTCGTCAGCTACCACGACCCGCACGTGCCTACGCTGCGGGAGGACGGCATCGACCTGAAGTCGGTGCCGCTCGGCGCGGACACGCTCGCGGCCGCGGACTGCGCGATCATCGTGACCGACCACTCGACCGTGGACTACGAGCTGGTGGCGCGGCACGCCCGCGCCGTCGTGGACACCCGCAACGCGCTGGCCCGGATCCCGCAGCGGAGGGACGATCGGTGAAGGTCGCGGTCGTGGGGACGGGCTACGTCGGCCTCGTGGTCGGCGCGTGCCTTGCGGAGACGGGCAACGACGTCATGTGCGCGGATGTGGACGCGGCGAAGATCGAGGGGCTGCGCAGCGGGCGGATGCCCATCTACGAGCCCGGCCTCGAGCCCCTCGTGACGCGGAACGGGCGCGAGGGCCGGCTCCAGTTCACCACGGACGTGGGCGCCGCAGTCGAGCGCTCGGACGTGGTGTTCATCGCCGTGGGCACTCCGCCGGACGAAGACGGCTCGGCCGACCTGCGGCACGTGCTCGACGTGGCGCGGACCATCGGCCGGCACATGAACCAGCCCAAGGTTGTGATCACCAAGAGCACGGTGCCGGTGGGGACGGCGGCGCGGGTGCGTGAGGAAATCGGGCGCCACACCCGGACGGCCTTCGACGTCTGCTCCAACCCGGAGTTCCTGAAGGAGGGCGCGGCGGTCGAGGACTTCATGAAGCCCGACCGCGTGGTGGTAGGCGTGGATTCGGACCGGGCCGCCCGGGTGCTGGAAGAGCTGTACGCGCCGTTCGTGCGCACGGGGAATCCGCTCATCTTCATGGACATCGCGTCGGCCGAAATGACCAAGTACGCGGCCAACGCGATGCTCGCCACGCGCATCTCGTTCATGAACCAGATCGCGCGCCTGTGCGAGCGGGTCGGAGCGGACGTCACGCTGGTGCGCAAGGGCATCGGCACCGACCGTCGCATCGGGTCCGCGTTCCTGTTTCCGGGGCCGGGGTACGGAGGGTCGTGCTTTCCCAAGGACGTCAAGGCGCTGATCCGCACCGGTGACGAGCAAGGGGTGCCGCTCGACGTGCTGCAGGCGGTCGAGGCCGCGAACGAGCGACAGAAGCGCGTGCTGTTCGAGAAGCTGGCGCGCCACTTCGACGACCGGCTCCGGGGCGCGACCGTGGCCGTCTGGGGGCTCGCGTTCAAGGCCGAGACGGACGACGTGCGCGACAGCCCCGCGCTGGTGCTGGTGGAGGAGCTGCTGCGCGCCGGCGCGCGGGTGCAGGTGCACGACCCGGCCGCCGTGGAGACGGCGCGGCGGCACCTCGGCGACCGCGTCACCTACGCCGCGCACGCCTATGACGCGCTCGCCGGCGCCGCCGCGCTCGCGGTCGTCACCGAGTGGCTCGAGTACCGCAACCCCGATTTCGACCGCATCAAACAGCTGCTGGCCCGTCCGCTGATCGTGGACGGACGCAATCTCTACGACCCCGAGCGTCTCGCGCGCCTGGGGTTCACCTACGACAGCATCGGCCGCCGTCTGGCATGCGCGTCCTCGTAACCGGGGCGGCGGGGTTTCTCGGCTCGCACCTGTGCGACCGGCTGCTGGCCCAGGGACACCGCGTGGTGGGGATGGACAACGTCCTCACGGGCAACCCCGCGAACCTCGCCCACCTGAAAGACCACCCCCAGTTCCAGTACGTGCTGCACGACGTGACCAACTTCATCGAGGTGCAGGGTCCGCTCGACGGCGTGCTCCACTTCGCCAGCCCGGCGAGTCCCGTCGATTACCTCGAGTTCCCGATCCAGACGCTCAAGGTCGGCTCCCTCGGGACCCACAAGGCCCTCGGGCTCGCGAAGGCCAAGGGCGCCCGCTTCCTGCTCGCCTCCACCTCGGAGGTGTACGGCGACCCGCTCGTGCACCCGCAGCCGGAGAGCTACTGGGGCAACGTGAACCCGGTGGGTCCGCGCGGCGTGTACGACGAGGCCAAGCGCTTCGCGGAAGCGATGACGATGGCGTACCATCGCTATCACAAGCTCGACACCCGGATCGTGCGGATCTTCAACACCTACGGCCCGCGGATGCGGCCGCGCGACGGGCGCGTGGTGTCGAACTTCATCGTCCAGGCCTTGAAGGGCGAGCCGCTCACCGTGTACGGCGACGGCTCGCAGACCCGCTCGTTCTGCTACGTGGACGACCTGATCGAGGGGATCGTGCGGTTGTTCGAGCGGGGCGGCCCGGAGCCGACCAACATCGGCAACCCGAACGAGTTCACCGTGCGCCAGCTCGCCGAGGTGGTGTTGCGGCTGACGGGGAGCCGCAGTCCGGTGGTCGAGCGCCCGCTGCCGACGGACGACCCCAAGGTCCGCCAGCCCGACATCACCCGCGCGCGCGAGGTGCTGGGCTGGGAACCGCAGGTACCCCTCGAGGCCGGCCTGCGGCGCACCATCGAGTATTTCCACGGAATCGTGCGGTGAGCCGGCGCGTCCTCGTGACGGGCGCGGCGGGGTTCATCGGGTCCCACCTGTGCGAAGCGCTCGTCGCCCGCGGCGACACGGTGATCGGCATCGACAACTTCGATCCGTTCTACCCCCGCGCGACAAAAGAGCGCAACCTCGAGGCGCTGCGCGGGGCGGGAGGATTCCGCTTCCTCGAGGCGGACATCGTGCGCCAGGCGCTGCCGCTCGACGGGGTGGAGGTCGTGGTGCATCTCGCCGCGCGGCCCGGGGTGCGGCCCTCGCTCGAGGATCCGGCGGGCTACATGGAAGTGAACGTGACGGGCACGGCCCGCGTGCTCGAGGCGGCCCGACGCGCGCGCGTCGCGCGCGTCGTGTTCGGGTCGTCCTCATCGGTGTACGGAGAAACCACACCCGCGCCGTTCGCCGAGACGGCGCCGGCCGCGGCGCCGATCTCGCCCTACGCGGCGTCGAAGCGCGCGGCCGAGCTGCTGGCCCACGCCTTCGCGCATCTGTACGGCCTGCGCATCGCGTGCCTGCGGTTCTTCACGGTGTACGGCCCGCGGCAGCGTCCCGATCTCGCCATCCACCGGTTCACCGACCGGATCGCCCGCGGGCTCCCCGTACGGCGGCACGGCGACGGGTCGAGCGAGCGCGACTATACCTATATTAGTGACGCGGTGCACGGCGCCGTGGCGGCGCTGGATTGGACCGAGGGCGGGGCAGGGATGTGCGAGGCGTTCAACATCGGTGGGGGCGACCGGGTGCGACTCGACCGGCTGCTCGCCCTGATTGGCCGCGCGCTCGGTCGGGAGCCCGTCGTGGAGCCCGCGCCCGACGAGCCCGGCGACGTGCATCTCACGGCCGCCGATTTGCGCCGGTCCGAGCGCGAGCTCGGCTACCGGCCCACCGTCGGCATCGAGGAAGGCATCCGGCAGTTCGTCCGCTGGTACGAGGCGACCCATGGACGTGAGTCCTGAGCATCTCGTCGAGCAGGCCCGCGAGCGGTTCCAGCTGCAGGACTACTACGGGGCGATCCATCTCCTCGAGGAGGTGCTCGGGACCGGCCGGGCGTTCGCGGACGCGCACCACCTGCTCGGCCTCTCCTATTCGCTGGTGGGACAGTCGGAGCAGGCGCTCACGCAGCTCGATCGCGCGCTGACGCTGAACCCGCAGTACGTGGAAGCCCTGGTGCACCGGGCGATCGTGCTGAACGAGCTGGGGCGGGAGGCGGAGGCGGACGCGGCGTTCCGGCGTGCGGCGCAGGTCGGGGGTGAGCCGCGGCAGGGCTTTGCGGCCCACGTGGCGGCGAAGCTCGCGAACCAGCACGCGGCGCTCGGGGACGCATATCTCGAGGCGGGGGGCCTGGCGCAGGCCATCGAGCAGTATCAGGCGGCGCTCGTGCTGGGACCCGCGTTTCACGACCTGCGGTATAAGCTGGGGCGCATGTTGCTGCAGGCGGGGCGCGCGCTCGACGCGCGGGACCATTTCGAGATCATCGTGCGGGCGCGGCCGGCCTACCTCGACGCCGCGGCGATGCTCGGGCTCGCGTGCTACCTCGCCGGCGACGGGCTCGCGGCGAAGGACGTGTGGGAGGCGTGCCGCGAGCGGCGCCCGGAAGATCCTCGAGTGGAGGCGTATCTCGCGATGCTCGCCCGGAACGACGTCCCCCAGCAAGTCCCTCCCCCGGTAGCGACGGCGGCGGGTGATCCCCCGTCCGCTGGGACGGGGCGGAGCGGCCGGAAAAAAAAGGCGTGAGCCGCCGCACCCTCGCGGCCCTCGCGCTGGCGCTCGCGTGCCAGCCGAGCGCCGCCGACCACGAGCAGCTGGGCGACCGCCAGTACGCCGCGGGTGCCTATCGCGACGCGCTGGCCGAATACGAGCTCGGCCTCACCGCGCATCCGGGCAGCGCCGATCTGGACGCCAAGGCCGGCGCCGCCGCCCTGCATCTGGGCGAGTTCGGGCTGGCCGTGGACGCCTTCGTCGCGCTGGGGCAGCGGGACCGCTCGCGCGCCGGGGAGGCCGCCGACGGGCTCGAGCGGGTGGTCCGCGCCGCGCTCGCTGCCAACGACCGCAGCGACGCGGCGAAGGGGCTCGCGGGGCTGCGCGCCGTGGCCCCGGCGCGGCCCCTCGGCCGGTACGCGCGCCTCGCCGCGCTCGACGCGGCCGACCGCGGGGACACCGCGGGGGCGCTCGCCCTGCTGCCGAGCGCCGCGGCCGCCGCCGGTGACGCGAGGACCGCCGACTCGCTGCTCTACGTGTACGGCATGGCGGCCGTGCGGGCGCGCGCGTGCAGCACCGCCGTGCCGGTATTCGAGGGCGTGCTGCGGCGGCAGCGGGAGCCCGCCGTGCTGGAGGGAGCGCGCGAGGGCCTCGGCCTGTGCGCGCTCGCCGAAGGCCAGCGGCTGCTGGTGGAGGGTCGGCCGGCGGACGCGGAAGACTGGTTTCGCCGCGCCACCGCGCCGGGCGCGCCGACCGACGTGGTGCGCGGCGCGTTTCTGGGGCTGGGCGACGTGAAGCTCGCCGAGGGGGACGTGACGGCCGCGCTCGAGAGTTACCAGCAGGCGCTCGCCGGCGGTACGCCGGGCGACACGATCACGCTCCGCGCCCAGCAGAAGATCAACGCGCTGGGCAAAGCGGACGCGCCCGCGCCCCCCCCGCCTCCGCCCAAACCATGAGGACCCTGCGTCGTCTCTGGTTGCTCGCGTGCGCGGCCGCCGCGTGCCATCACGCGCCCCGGGTGGCCCCCTCTCCCCCGGCGGCCCATCCGGTCGCGGAGCTGGCCCGCGCCCGCGCCCAATTCCGGCGCGGGGACTTCGGTCACGCCGCGGTGTCGTTCCGGCGGCTCACGTACGAGCTGACGGCGACCGATCCGCAGATGGCCGAGGTTCAGTATTATCTCGCCGAGTGCGAGTTTCAGACCGGCGACCGCGTGCAGGCGGCGCACGACTTCCGCCAGGTGGCCGACCAGTACCCGACGAGCGAATATGCGCCGCTCGCGCTGCTGCGCGCGGGCGACGCGAACCTGCGCCTGTGGCGGCGGCCCGAGCTCGACCCGTCGTACGGCGAGACGGCATTGGCCCTCTACCAGGAGCTCGCCGGGCGCTACCCCGGCACGGAGGCGGCGACCCGCGCTCAGGCGCACGTGCAGCAGCTCCGGGAGCAGTTCGCCGAGAAGGACTACAAGAACGGCATGTTCTACTTCCGGCGCCGCGCCTACGATTCGGCGATCATCTATTTCAAGGACGTGATCGCGAACTATCAGGGGACCTCGCGCGTGCCCGAGGCGCTGATGCGCCTGGTGGAGAGCTATCGCGCCATCGGCTACGCGGAAGAGCTGAAGGAGACGTGCGCCAACCTGCGGCGGTTCTATCCCACGGCGGCGGGGGTCACCAAGAGCTGCCCGGCCGATTCGAGCGCCGCCGCCGCGCCGTCTTGAGCCGACGTGGAGGTCCTGTTCGGCGGCTCGTTCGACCCGGTGCATCTGGGGCACCTGGTCGTCGCGGAAGCGGCGGGCGAGGCGCTCGGCGCGCGCGTGCGGTTCGTCCCCGCGCGGGAGCAGCCGTTCAAGCGCGCGGCCCTCGTGGCCACGGCGGAGCAGCGTGCTGCGATGCTCGAGCTCGCCGTGGCCGGCAATCCGCGGCTCGCGGTCGAGCGCATCGAGCTCACGCTGCCCCCCCCGTCCTACACGGTGCGCACGCTCCGGGCGCTCGCGCAGCGGGAGCCGGGGAACCGCTTCACGTTACTCCTGGGGGCGGACGCCGCGCAGGACCTGCCGGCCTGGCACGAAGCGGCCGCGCTGCCCGGCCTCGCCGATATCGTCGTGTTCGCCCGCCCCGGGACCAGCGTGCCCCGGCATTCCCTGATCGGCCGCGTCATCGAGGTGCCGGCGCTCGACATCTCGGCGACCGCGATCCGGGAGCATGTCAAGCGCGGACGCTCGATCCGCTATCTCGTACCCGACGCGGTGCGCGAGTACCTCGCCGCCCACGGGCTGTATCACTAGAGGACTGATGGTCAAGAGCCTGTTCACGAAGATCCTGGGCAGCCGGTTCAAGCGGGAGCTGAAGCGGCTGCGGCCCGTGGTGGACGGGATTCTCCGCCACGAGGAGCGGCTCAAGGCGCTCTCCGACGCCGAGATCCAGGCGCAGACGCCGAAGCTCCGGGCCGCGATCGCGCAGCGCACCACCGCGCTCGTGGCCGAGGTAGAGCGGCTGAAGCGCGAGAAGCACGACTGCCCGGACGCGGGGCAGCGCGCCGCGCTCTCGGACCAGCTCGCGCGGGCCGAGGCGGCGTACGGCAAGGAGCTGCAGGCGGCCCTCGACGACGTCCTGCCCGAGGCCTTCGCCACCGTGCGCGAGGCGAGCCGTCGCCTGTTGTCGAGCGAGGTCGTGGTGACGGGCCACGGGTTGAAGTGGGACATGGTGCCGTACGACGTCCAGCTGATCGGCGGCATCGTGCTACACCAGGGCAAGATCGCGGAGATGGCGACGGGCGAGGGCAAGACGCTCGTCGCCACGCTGCCGCTCTATCTCAATGCCCTGGCCGGCCGCGGCGTGCATCTCGTGACCGTCAACAATTATCTGGCGCGCCGCGACTCGCAGTGGATGGGCCATCTCTTCACGTGGCTCGGCCTCACGGTCGGCTGCATCGACGACACGGAGCCGTCGACGCCGGAGCGGCGGGCGGCCTACCTGTGCGACGTCACTTATGGCACGAACAACGAGTTCGGCTTCGACTACCTGCGCGACAACATGGTGTTCTCGCTGGAGCAGCGCGTCCAGCGGGTCCATGCCTACGCGATCATCGACGAGGTGGACTCGATCCTGATCGACGAGGCGCGCACGCCGCTCATCATCTCGGGTCCGGTGGGCACCGAGTCGGACGAGAAGTACGCCCAGTTCAACGCCCAGGTGGTGCAGCTGGTGCGGAAGCAGACCGCGGTGGTGAACGACCTGATCGCGAAGGCCGAGCCCCTGCTCGCGGGCGAGAAGACGACCTACGACGGGGCCACGCTGTTGTACCAGGCGCAGCTCGGCATGCCCAAGAACAAGAAGCTCTTGAAGCTGCTCCAGGAGCCGGGTGTGAAGGCACTGGTGCAGCGGGTGGAGCTCGACGTGCTGGCGGACCGCAAGCTCCCGGCGCGCGAGCAGAAGCTGCGGCACCTGGAGGAGGAGCTGTACTTCGTCCTCGACGAGCGGGGGCATTCGGTACACCTCACGGACCAGGGCGTCGAGACGATGTCGCCCCAGGACCCGGACCTCTTCCTCGTCCCCGACATCTCGCACGCGGTGCACGAGATCGAGCACGATCAGGACCTGTCCGCGCAGCAGAAGATCGAGCGGCGGCGCGCCGTCGAGGCCGAGTACGCCCTGAAGAGCGAGACGCTGCACATCATCCACAAGCTGCTCCAGGCCCACGCCCTGTACGAGAAGGACGTGGACTACGTCGTGCAGGACGGCAAGGTCCTGATCGTGGACGAGTTCACGGGACGGCTGATGCACGGGCGCCGCTGGTCGGAAGGGTTGCACCAGGCCGTGGAGGCGAAGGAGAGCGTCGCCGTCCAGGAGGAGACGCAGACCCTCGCGACCATCACGATCCAGAACTACTTCCGGATGTACGACAAGCTCGCCGGCATGACGGGCACGGCCGAGACGGAAGAGACCGAGTTCTACCAGATCTACAAGCTCGACGTCGTGGTGATTCCCACGAACCGTGCGGTGCGCCGCGTGGACAAGCACGACCTGATCTACAAGACGCGGCGCGAGAAGTACAACGCGATCCTGGACGAGGTCGAGCGCCAGCACGGGCGCGGCCTGCCCGTGCTCGTGGGCACGGTCAACGTGGACGTGTCGGAGACGCTGTCGCGCATGCTCAAGCGGCGCGGCTTGAAGCACGAGGTCCTGAACGCCAAGTACCACCAGCGCGAAGCCGAGATCGTCGCGCAGGCGGGGCAGCCGGCCGCGATCACGATCGCCACCAACATGGCCGGCCGCGGCACCGACATCAAACTCGGTCCCGGGGTCAAGCGCTGTCAGGTGTGCGGCATCTCGGCCCGGGGTGAGGCGGCGTTCGGGCAGGTCGTGGAGCGCCCCGATCTCACGCCCGAGCGCATCAAGGAGCTGGGATGCAATGACGACCCGCCCTGCGGGCTCGTGATCATCGGCACGGAGCGTCACGAGGCGCGCCGCATCGATCGCCAGCTGCGCGGCCGCTCCGGCCGCCAGGGCGACCCGGGCCAGAGCGTGTTCTTCCTGTCGCTCGAGGACGACCTGATGCGGTTGTTCGGCTCGGACCGCATCGCCCGCTGGATGGATCGCACCGGCGCCGAGGAGGGCGAGGTCATCACGCATCCGTGGGTGACGGGCGCGATCGGCCAGGCGCAGAAGCGGGTCGAGCTGCAGAACTTCCAGGCCCGCAAGAAGTTGCTCGAGTACGACGACGTGATGAACCAGCAGCGCGAGGTGATCTACTCGCTGCGACGGTTCGCGCTCGAGGGCGGGGAGGAGCTCAAGGCCGAGGCGCTGCGCATGGTGGAGCAGGCGGTCGAGCAGCTCGCCGACGGCTTGATCGGTGACGCCGAGGACGCGCACCAGTGGGACCGCGCCTTGATGGAGACCGAGTTTCTCCTGAAGTATCTGATCTCGGTTCCCGACGTCACCGATCCCGCGAAGCTGCGCAGCCGCGACGACCTCGTGCATGCCGCGCAGCAGGCCGGCCGCGCGGCATTCCAGGCCAAACTCGATCAGCTCAGCGATGCGGAAGCCGCCGTGCGGCGCGACCTCGAGGCCCAGATCCGGCGGGAGACCGATCCCGCCCTCAAGCAGCTCCTCGAAGCGCGGCTCGCCGGGATGACGAGCCTCGCGGGGCAGGCGCTGTCGCAGATCATGCTGTCGGTGATCGACGAGAAGTGGAAGGACCACCTGTACGATCTCGATCAGCTCCGGGCGGCGATCCAGTATCGCGCTTGGGGCCAGAAGGACCCGCTGATCGAGTACAAGACGGAGGCCTACGACATGTTCGTGGGGCTGATGGACGATTTGCGCTCCACGTTCGCCGAGCGGTGGCTCAAGCTGCAGATTGACGTCGGGCCGGCGCCGCGCCCGGGACGGACCATCACGGGGCCGCTCGGCGGCCGGGCGGCGCCGCGGCGCGCCACCCCCATGGTGGCGAGCAAGGCTGCGGCCGACGGCCTCGTGAGCGGCGGCACGGCGACTGGACCCCTGCCGCAGCCGCCGGGGCCGGGCGGCGTGCCCGTCGCGGCCGCGAATCCTTATGCCGGCGTCGGCCGCAACGACCCCTGTCCCTGCGGCAGCGGCAAGAAGTTCAAGAAGTGCCACGGGGCAGCGATGTAGTCGTATGAGCCTCGACTCGTCGACCGTGCTTGCCCCGTGGCGCGGCCGTCCCGGATGAGCAGCGCCAGAGCGCTTGTCACGCTGGGGTCCCTGCTCGGCTCGCTCACGGGGCCGGCGCGCGGGCAGGGGCGAGACTGGATGTTCGGTCCCTTCGAAAAACCCCCACTGGTGAACCCGGCGATCGCGCCGAATGGAGCCGCCACCTTCTTCTCTCCGATCAACGACGGCAGTGTGCGGTGGGAGGAGTATGCCACCTTCAATCCGGCCGCGGTCGTGAAGGACGGCAAGGTGTACGTGCTGTACCGCGCCGAGGACGCGACGGGCGGCACCGAGATCGGCCGGCACACGTCGCGGATCGGGTTGGCGGAGAGCGCGGACGGGCTGCGCTTCACGCGCCGCAGCGCGCCCGTGCTGTACCCCGACAAGGACGAGCAGACGACCTTCGAGTGGCCTGGGGGAGTCGAGGACCCACGCATCATCGAGACGGACGACGGGACCTATGTGCTCACCTACACGCAGTGGAACCGCGACATCCCGCGCCTCGCGATCGCGACGTCCCGCGATCTCATCCACTGGCGGAAGCACGGCCCGGCGTTCGCCAAGAGCGACGGCGGGAAGTACCGCAACCTGGAATCGAAGTCCGGAGCCATCGTGGCCCGCATCGCGGGGAGCCGCCTCATCGCGACCGCGGTGAACGGGAGGTACTGGATGTACTTCGACGTCCCCGACATTCTCATCGCGACATCCGACAACCTCGTGGACTGGACGCCGCTCGCCGACTCCGCTGGGAAGCTGGTGAAGGTGCTGACGCCTCGTCGGGGATACTTCGACGCCTGGCTGGTAGAGGCCGGCCCGCCGGCCATCATCACGCCACACGGCATTCTGCTGATGTACAATGCGGGCAACAGCGGACAGTACGGGGATCCGACTCTGCCGGACCGGATATACACGGGCGGGCAGGCCCTCTATGATGGGCGAAATCCCCTCCGGCTGATTGCCCGCTCGGACCAGCCGTTCATCAGGCCGACGGAGGATTACGAGCGGACCGGCCAGTACCCCGCGGGGACGACCTTCGTGGAAGGACTCGTGCCGTTCCACGGTCGCTGGTACCTGTATTACGGCACCGCCGACTCCCGTGTCGGCGTGGCCGTCTGGGATCCGAACTGATCAGCTCTTGATGGTGCGGCTTGCCTACTCGGTTGCTCTCGCCCGTTGCGCCACGGCGCGTCGGCCCGCAGCTTAACTGGACGACCGCACAAACTCCGCGAAAGGGCAGCATTCACATGTGTCGGAACATCAAACGCCTGCGGCACCCCGATCACCCGCCAACCGACCACGAGCTGCACGACGCCGCGTTGCAGTTCATCCGCAAGATCAGCGGTTTTCACGCGCCGTCGCAGGCCAATGAGGAGGCGTTCAACACGGCGGTGTGCGACGTGGCTGGCGTGGCTCGGGTGCTGTTCCAGTCGCTGAGGGTCCCGGGTCAAGCTCGTGCAACTGTCTAGCAGGCCGGTGGCGCAGACGCTGCTCGTGCTGGCGCTCATCGTCGTCGTGGCATGCTCCACGGCCACGCCGCAGGCGCCGCCCGCCACGGTCGATCAGGCTGGCGTCTCCGCCGCGGACGTCCACTTCATGATCGGCATGATCCACCACCACGCGCAGGCGGTGCTGATGGCGGGCTGGGCGCCTTCACACGACGCGAGTCCCGCGCTACGCGCCCTGTGCGAGCGGATCGTCGTCGGGCAACGCGACGAGATCGAGTTGATGCAACGCTGGCTCCGGGAGCGGCATCAAACCGTACCAGATGCCGACGTCTCGTCCGGCCACGCGATGCCTGGCATGGATCATTCCATGCTCATGCCGGGAATGCTGACGCCCGAGCAGCTGGCGCAGCTCGACGGCGCCCGCGGGCCCGCGTTCGACCGGCTGTTCCTCACGTTCATGATCCAGCACCACCGCGGCGCGCTCGCCATGGTGCGCGCGCTGGTCGACACGCCGGGCGCGGCCCGGGACGGGCCCTTGTTTCAGATCGCCTCCGACGTGAGCGCCGATCAGACAACGGAGATCGACCGCATGACGCGAATGCTCGCCGCCCTGTCTCAACCCTTCCAACGGAGCCCTCAGTGAGATCTCAGTCTGTCTTGCTCGCGATCGGCACAGTCGTCGCCGCCTGCGCCACAGCCACGAAGGTCGACATGTCTTCCGTCGCGCCCAGCCCCGATCGGCGCATCGGGCTCCGGGCGGGGTGGATGAATGCCGCCGCGGCGTCGTGGAACCTGCGCCTCGTGTCCGCGGCGCCCAAGCCGGCGCAGTTCACGGACGATACCAATCCCGGCGACTTCGCCTTCCTCAATTCGGATGTTGCCTTCACGGGCCATTACGCCATTCAGGGCAACTTCCACGGCCTCCAGGTGTGGGACATCTCGCAGCCGCGCCGCCCCACGCTCGTCACGCTCTATGTGTGTCCCGACGCCCAGAACGACGTCTCGGTCTACCGCAACCTTCTCTTCGTCTCCGGCGAGGACTTCAACGGCCGCCTCGACTGCGGCGCGCAGGGCGTGCCCGACACGGTGAGTAAGGACCGGCTGCGCGGCATCCGCATCTTCGACATCAGCGACATCGCGCACCCCAAGAGCGTCGCCAACGTGCAGACGTGCCGCGGCTCGCACACGCACACCCTGGTCACCGACCCGCGCGACACGGCGAACGTGTACATCTACGTGTCGGGCACGGCCCCAGTCCGCTCACCCACTGAGCTTCCGGGCTGCTCGGACCTCGCGCCGGACAAGGACCCGAACAGCGAGCGGTTCCGCATCGAGGTGATCCAGGTGCCCCTGGCCCGTCCCGAACAGGCGCGCGTGGTGACCAAGCCGGCGATTCTCGCCGACCTCACCGCCCCGGCGAGCCACGGTGAGGCGCCGGAGGACATCGCGGTCGCCCAGCGGGCTGCCGACTCCGCGCGGGCCCACGGCGGGTTTGTCGCCACGATCGACGGCCGGGACGCCATCATCTTCCCCGGTTTCATCGCCCGGCAGCTCGATAGCATCATGAAGGCGCGCGGGGGCAGCGGGACACCGAGTGGCGCCGACACCGCCGCGCTGCGCGCGGGCCTCCAGGAGATGGTGACCCGTCGGATCGAGGAAAATCGGCGCCGCCAGGGGCCCCGAACCGGCCCCGTGCAGTGCCACGACATCACCGTCTACCCGGCGCTCGGGATCGCGGGTGGCGCGTGCGCGGGCTACGGCGTGCTGCTCGACATTCACGACCCGGCCCATCCGCGGCGGATCGCCGCGGCGGCCGACTCGAACTTCGCGTTTTGGCATTCGGCGACGTTCAACAATGACGGCACCAAGCTGCTGTTCACCGACGAGTGGGGTGGGGGCCTCGCGCCCAAGTGCCGCGCGACCGACAAGCCTGAGTGGGGGGCCGACGCGATCTTCACGGTGGCCCACGACACGATGACGTTCCAGACCTACTACAAGCTGCCGGCACCGCAGACGCCGTTCGAGAACTGCGTGGCCCACAACGGCTCGCTGATCCCCGTGCCCGGACGCGACATCATGGCGCAGGGCTGGTACCAGGGCGGTATCTCGGTGTTCGACTGGACCGACCCGACGCACCCGCGCGAGATCGCCTACTTCGACCGCGGCCCGATGGACTCGACCAAGCTCGTGGGCGCGGGCTCCTGGTCTGCCTACTGGTACAACGGCTACATCTACAGCTCCGAGATCGGTCGCGGCCTCGACGTGCTCGAGCTCGTCCCGAGCGGGCTGCTCTCGCAGAACGAGATCGATGCGGCGAAGCTGGTGCACTTCGCGTTCTTGAACGTCCAGGACCAGCCGAAGCTGACGTGGCCTGCGAGCTTCGTAGTGGCGCGTGCCTACCTGGACCAGCTGGCGCGCTTCAACGGCCTGGCGGCCGACAAGGTGGCGGCGGCGCGCAACGCGCTGGCCCGGGCCGAACGGCTTTCGGGGCCGCAGCGTCGCGATGCGCTGACGCAGCTCGCTACGCAACTGAACGGCGATTCGCAGGGAGCGGTCGATCAGGCGAAGGTGCGAACGTTGGCCGCCGCGGTCATCGACCTGGCCAATGCGGAGCGCCCGGCGGCGTCCTCGTCGTCGCCGTGAGTGACGCCTTGTCCGTGGCCACTCCGCGATGATCCATACGCTCAAGGTCGTCGCCGGGGGCTTCGTCCTGCTCGGCGTATGTCTCCTGATCGGGCGCTGGCTCGGCGGTCCGACTCCGGCGATCGGAATGATCGGGGCGGTCAAGGTCTTCATGGCGCTCTGGCTCGTCGCTGCGGGGATCAATATGTGGGTCGGGGTGTCCAAGGCCGGTTACTCGGTGGCCGAGGAGGCCCCCATCTTCCTCATCGTCTTTGCCGTGCCCGCGGCGGTTGGGCTCGCGGTTTTGTGGGTGTTGTCACGCCACTAGGTGCAGCAGATGCACGCCGAGCTTGAGGACGACCTGCGCCAAATCGCAGCCGTCAAAGCGGAGGCGCAGCGGCTCCTGGCTGGACGGTCGGGCGCCGAGTTCAACCGGCGCCCTGCGCCCGGGCGCTGGTCCGCGGCGGAGTGCCTCGACCACCTGAACGCCATTCGCAAGGTCCTACCCGCGATCGACCGAACCATCGCCGGCGCACGGGCTCGCGGGCTGCGGAGTGACGGGCCCTTCCGTTACGGCTGGTTCACCCGCTGGATGATCCGCGCGTTCGAGCCGCCGCCCCGGCGGCGCTTCAAGAACCCGAAGTTGCTCGAGCCGGCGCACGAGCCGCTCGCCACGAGCGCGGTGCTGCGCGAGTTTCTCTCGCTCCGCGATGAGCTCGCCGCGCGGGTCCGTGCCGCCGACGGGCTCGACTTGAAGCGCGCCATCGTAGTCTCGCCCGTGAGCCGCTTCGTCCGCATGCCCCTCGGCGGCTACCTCGCGTTCCTGCTCGCGCACGACCGCCGGCATCTGTGGCAGGCACGGGCGGCGCTAGGGTCCGGCCCGGCGTCCGCGTGAAGGGATCGGGGCGCAGCATGCTGCGCCCCTTTGTCTTTTTCGGATACTCGGATTCGGTCAGCGGCCGCTAGCTTCGCCGCGTGCCCCTTCGGCTTGCCGAGCATCCCGAACACGACCGTCCCCGCGAGCGCTTGTGGGCGTTGGGTGCCGCCGCGTTGACGGGCCAGGAGCTCCTCGCGCTCATCCTGGGCACGGGGTGCGCGGGGCGGGACGCCCTCACCGTCGCGGGCGATCTGCTGAGGCGTGTGGATGGGTCGCTGCGGCGGCTCGCCGGGCGGCCGTCGGCGGAGCTGGCGCGGGTCCCCGGCGTCGGCCGCACCAAGGCGGGGCGGGTGGCAGCGGCGCTCGAGCTGGGGCGTCGCGTCAGGGCCGAGGCGGAGCCGGCACCGGAGCGGATCCGTGGCCCGGCGGACGTGCAGCGCTTTTTCGGGGCCCGGCTGCGCGATCTGACGGTCGAGGAGTTCCACGTGCTGGCCCTGGGCAGCCAGAGCCAGGTGCTGGGCGATCTCTTGATCACGCGGGGGATCCTGAATAGCTCGCTGGTGCACCCCCGGGAGGTGTTTCGGGCGGCGATCGCCGAGGCGGCGGCGGGGATCATCGTCGTGCACAACCATCCGAGCGGCGACCCCACCCCCTCGGCGGACGACCGGGCGGTCACCCGTCAGCTCGTGGATGCGGGCCGCCTGCTGGACCTGCCCGTGTATGACCACGTGATTGTAGGGGGGGATCGCTATGTGAGCTTTGCGGAGGCGGGATTGCTGTAGGGGCGCGGCAGGCTGCGCCCCTACGCGTCTGCGACGTGCGGCTATCGCGGTGTCAACACCGAATTCCCCGATGCGTCCGCCGCAATGGTGAACTGCGCGACACTGCCATCGTCCTATCGTTCGGCAACGTGGGGACCGTCGACGAATGGGGCGTCGAGTTTGGCAGCACCGTTTCGCTCAGCCGCGCGCTGACCGTCAGCGGGAGTTACACCTGGTACAACTCCGCCATCCGGGACAACCTCGTGGGTAACGTGCTGTCGCCGAACACCCCGCACAACAAGGGCGCTATCTCGCTGGCGTACGCGGGTCGCCAGGGCATCGATGCGGGCGTCGATGCGCGCATCGTGTCCGGGTACCATTGGACGACGGGGGTCTGGGACGGGGAGATTCCGGCGAGCCAGATGGTCAACCTGAGCGCCGGCTACCGCATCAATCCCCACCTCCGCGTGTACGTCACCGCCACGAACCTGTTCGATCAGCAGCGCTTCCAGGTCTACGGTGGCTCGGTCATCGGGCGGCGTGTGCTCGCGGGAGCGACGTCGACGTTCTAGTCGCCGAGCCACGGGATTCATGGGGCGCCGCCTGACGTTTCCGACCCCCGCGTTGACTCCCTTCGCGAGACTCGCCATCCTCCACAGGTGACCAGCACCGCCCCCATGCTCGCCCCCGAGCTGGCCCGGGCCGTGGCGGCCCAGCGGGACCGCCTTGACCTGGACCTCGTCTCGCGCGCCTACCGCGTGAGCGCGCAGGCCCACCGTGGCCAGAAGCGCGAGTCGGGCGACGACTACGTCTCCCACAGCGTGGCGGTGGCGACGATTCTCGCCGAGCAGCAGATGGACTCGACCACGATCGCCGCGGCGCTGCTGCACGACGTGGTCGAAGACTCCGACGTCTCGCTCGACGACATCCGCCGCACCTTCGGGCCCGAGGTCGCCGAGCTGGTCGATGGGCTCACCAAGCTCTCCACCCTCACGTTCCGCTCCACCGCCGAGGAGCAGGCGGAGAATTACCGCAAGCTGCTGCTGTCGATCGCGAAGGACGCCCGCGTCATCATCATCAAGCTCGCCGACCGGCTCCACAACATGCGGACCCTGGAGCATCTGGACGACGAGAAGCAGCGCCGCATCGCGCTCGAGACGCGCGAGATCTACGCGCCGCTTGCGCACCGCTTCGGGATGGCGGGCGTGAAGGCCGAGCTCGAGGACCTGGCCTTCAAGTTCCTCGAGCGCGACGACTACCGCGGGCTGTCGCGCAAGGTCCGAGCGAAGAAGGTCGAGCGCGAGCGGACCATCGAGCGGCTGCGGGCGCCGCTCGGTGACGCGTTGCGGGAAGCCAGCCTCGCCGACATCGAGATCACGGGCCGGCCCAAGAATCTCTGGTCCATCTACAAGAAGATGAAAAAGCGCGACAAGCCGTTCGAGGAGATCTACGACCTCCTCGCGGTGCGCGTGCTCGTGAACTCGATCCCCGAGTGCTACCACGTCCTCGGCATCATCCACCACAAGTGGACGCCGCTCCAGGAGCGCATCAAGGACTACATCGCGAGTCCCAAGTCGAACGGCTACCAGTCGCTGCACACGACGGTGTTCGGGCCGGGCGGGCAGCTGTACGAGATCCAGATCCGCACCCGCGACATGCACCACACGGCGGAGTACGGCATCGCCGCCCACTGGCTCTTCAAGGAAGGCAAGCGCTCCGCCGACGAGCTCGACCGCCACCTCGCGTGGTTCCGCCAGCTCATCGAGCTGCAGCAGGACACCCACACGCCCGAGGAGTTTCTCGAGTTCCTCAAGGTCGACCTGTACCAGGACGAGATCTTCGTGTTCACGCCCCGGGGCGACGTCAAGCGGCTGCCCAAGGGCGCGACGCCGCTCGACTTCGCCTTCGCGGTGCACACGGAGGTGGGCCAGCACTGCCAGGGCGCGCGCATCAACGGGCGCATCGCCCCGCTGCACCGGCCCCTGAAGAACGGCGACACCGTCGAGGTCCTGACGAGCCCGCAGGCGAAGCCGTCGCGCGACTGGCTTGCCCACGTGGAGACCGCCCGTGCCCGCCACAAGATCCGACAGTGGATCAAGCAGGAGGAGCACGAGAAGAGCCTCGAGCTCGGCCAGGAGATCCTGGCGCGCGAGGTGCGGCGGCGCCGCCTCGAGCCCCCGACGGAGGAGCAGCTGCGACGCGCCGCGACCACGCTGTCGGTGGGCACCCCGGAGCAGCTCCAGGCCGCGCTGGGGCGCGGCGACGTCGCCCTCGGCACGATGATGCGGGCGCTCTACCCGGACCTCCCCGCCGACGAGCTGCAGCCGCCCAAGCCGACCGCCTTCGGCCGCGTGATCCAGCGGCTGCGGCTCGGCCGCGGCATCAAGATCCAGGGCGTGGACGGGCTGATGGTGCGGTACGCCCAGTGCTGCCAGCCGGTGCCGGGGGACCAGGTGGTGGGGTACGTGACGCAAGGGCGCGGCATCTCGATCCACCGCTCGGACTGCCCCAACCTGCTCGTGCTCTCGACCGAGGCGGAGCGACGCATCGACATCGACTGGCAGGAGTCGGAGGGGGAGACGTTCGTCGTGCGGCTCGCCGTCGGCGGGGAGGACCGCCGCGGCCTGTACGCCGACATCTGCACCGCCATCAGCGAGTCCGGCACCAACATCCGCTCGGCCGAGCTGGCGACGCGGGACGGGGCCGTGTTCGGCGCCGTGCTCGTCGAGGTCGAAAACCAGACCCACTTGAACAAGGTGATCCGCGCCATCCGGCGCGTGAAGGGCGTGACCGACGTGTCGCGCCGCGAGTCCGGTCCCCAGGTGCAGCCGCAGGTCGGTTAGATTTCCGGGATGCCCTTCGATCTCGTCTCCCCGTTCGCGCCGGCGGGGGATCAGCCGCGCGCCATCCAGGAGCTGCGGGGCGGGCTCGCCCGGGGTGACCGCTACCAGACGCTGCTGGGCGTCACCGGCTCCGGCAAGACGATGACCATGGCGCACGTCATCGCCGCCTTCAACCGGCCCACCCTCGTGCTGTCGCACAACAAGACCCTCGCCGCCCAGCTGTACGGCGAGCTCAAGTCGTTCTTCCCCAAGAGCGCCGTCGAGTTCTTCATCTCGTACTACGACTACTACCAGCCCGAGGCCTACGTCCCCCAGACCGATACCTACATCGCCAAGGATTCGTCGATCAACGACGACATCGATCGCCTGCGGCTGCGCGCGACGTCGAGCCTGATGGAGCGGGAGGACGTGGTCATCGTCGCGAGCGTGTCCGCCATCTACGGCCTGGGCGACCCGGAGGTGTACCGCCAGCGGCTGGTGACGGCGACCGTGGGACAGGAGCTCGCCCGCGACGCCCTGCTCGAGGAGCTGGTAGGGGTGCAGTATCAGCGGAACGACGTCGCGTTCGAGCGCGGCACGTTTCGGGTGCGGGGCGACAGCGTGGAGGTGTTCCCCGCCTACGACGAGCAGGCGGTCCGGGTCGAGTTCTGGGGCGACACGGTCGAGCGGATCGCCAAGATCGATCCCTTGACCGGCGACACGATCACGCAGCTCGGGCGGGCCGCCGTGTATCCCGCCACGCACTTCGTCACCGAACGGCCGACCATCGAGCGGGCGGTGACAGCGATCCGCACGGAGCTCAAGGCGCGGCTCGCGGAGCTCCGCGCCCAGAACAAGCTGCTCGAGGCGCAGCGGCTCGAGTCCCGCACCAACTTCGACATCGACATGCTGCTCGAGGTGGGCCGCTGCACCGGCATCGAGAACTACTCGCGCCACCTGACGGGGCGGCAGCCCGGCGAGCGGCCGGCGTGCCTGCTCGACTACTTCCCGGCGGACTACCTCTGCATCATCGACGAGTCGCACCAGACGCTGCCGCAGCTGGGCGGGATGTACGAGGGCGACCGCTCCCGCAAGCAAACCCTTGTGGACTACGGCTTCCGGCTGCCGTCGGCGCTCGACAACCGGCCGCTGCGCATCGACGAGTTCATGGGACTCGTGCCGCGCATCCTGTTCGTGTCGGCGACGCCGGGGGACGAGGAGCTGCGGCTGTCGAGTGGCGTCGTGGTGGAGCAGATCATCCGGCCGACCGGGCTCGTGGACCCCGAGGTCGAGGTCCGGCCGGTGAAGGGCCAGGTGGACGACCTGCTGCACGAGATCCGGCTGCGCGAGAAGAAGAACGAGCGCGTGCTCGTCACCACCCTCACCAAGCGCATGGCGGAGGACCTGACCGACTACCTGCAGCAGCACGGTGTCCGGGTGCGCTACCTCCATTCCGAGATCGACGCGATCGAGCGGGTCGAGATCATCCGTGGGCTGCGGCTGGGGGAGTTCGACGTGCTCGTGGGGATCAACCTGCTGCGCGAGGGGCTCGACCTGCCGGAGGTGTCGCTGGTTGCGATCCTCGACGCGGACCAGGAGGGATTCCTCCGCTCCGACCGCTCGCTCATCCAGACCGTGGGCCGGGCGGCCCGAAACCTCCACGGCAGGGCGATCCTCTACGCCGACCGCGTGACGGGCTCGATGCAGCGGGCGCTCGACGAGATGACCCGGCGCCGCAAGATCCAGGCGGAATACAATCGGGAGCACGACGTCACGCCGCGGTCCATCGTGAAGTCGGTGGGCGACATCCGCTTCGTCACTCGCGTGGCCGACGCCCGCACGACCCGAGCCGAGGAGAAGACCGCGCCGCGGCCGGCCGACGCCAAGGAGCGCGACGCGCTGGTCAAGCTGCTCGAGGGTCAGATGCAGGCGGCCGCCGAGGAGCTCGACTTCGAGCTGGCGGCGCTGCTGCGCGACCAGATCCTCGAGCTCCGGGCCGAAGGAGACACGGCGTCCCATGCGCCTCTCCGCGGACGCGCTCAACCGGTTCGGTGAGGAGCTGGGCCGCGGACTCGCCGCGCCGGCTGTGATCGGGCTCTCGGGCGAGCTGGGCTCGGGCAAGACGACGCTCGTGCAGGCCATCTGTCGCGGGCTGGGGGCGCAGGCGCTGGCGACGAGCCCCACCTACGCCCTGGTGCACCACTACGAGGCCCGCGGTGTCCCCGTCTACCACGTCGACTGCTACCGGCTCAAGACGGCGGACGAGGCGCGCGATCTGGGCTTCGAGGACATGATCCGTGAGCGGGCCATCGTGCTCGTCGAATGGCCGGAGCGGGCGGGAGCGTGGGTGCCGCCGCTGACGCGGCACTTTAGGCTGAGCTACAGTGATGCGCCTGATGTCCGGGAGGTCGAGGAGATTCGGTGATGGGCGGGGTTTGGCTCGCCATCGACACCGCTACCGAGATTGCCAGCGTCGCGGCCGGCCGCCCGCCGCGGGCGGACAGCGGCGCGCAGGTCCAGGGGGCGCGCCGCCACGCGGCCGAGATCGTCCGCCTCGTGGACTTCGTCCTGGGGAGGCTGGGGATCACGCCCCGGGATCTGGAGGGCATCGTGCTGGGGGACGGACCCGGCAGCTTCACCGGCCTGCGCATCGGCTGGGCCGCGGCGAAGGGGCTGGCGCAGGAGGCGGGCCTCGAGCTCGTCGCCGTGCCCTCGCTCATGGCCGCCGCGGCGGGCGCGGCTTTGAAGGTCGGACCCGAGCCGATTGCGGCCTGCTTCGATGCGTTGCGCGGTCAGGTGTACGGCGCGGTGTATGCGTTTCAGCCGGATCGGGTCGCCACGCTGGTCCCGCCCGCGGTGTTCACGATCGCGGAGCTGGAGCGCGTCGCCCCGACGCGGCCGCGGCTCGCCGTCGGCGACGGCGCGATGCGGTATGCCGGTGAGGTCTCGCGCTGGACCGGCGCGGATCCGGTCCCGCCGGAAAGCCTGCCACCCGCGGCCACGCTGCTGCTCTCGCTCCTCGCCCGGGACGGCGCGGCGCGAGCGATCGCCGATCCGGACACCGCGGAGCCCGTGTATGGTCGCCCTGCCGAAGCGCAGGCCAAGTGGGAGGCGCGCCACGGCCGCCCGTTACCGGATCCGTCCCGCCCGGGCGGCTGACGTCGCCGACGTCGTCGCCATCGAGCGCGCCACGTTCTCCGACCCCTGGTCCGCGAACGACTTCGAGGAGTGCATCGCCTCCGGGGTGCCGTTTCTCGTGGCCGAGCAGCGGGGGGCCGTCCTGGGCTACGCGATTGCGCATTGGGCCGCCGACGAAGCGGAGATCCTGAACGTGGGTGTCGCTCCGGCGTACCGCAGGCAGGGCGTGGGACGGGCGCTGGTCGAACGGATGCTCGCCGCGCTGCACGACCACGGCGCGCGCGTCGTATACCTCGAGGTACGGGAGTCGAACGTTATCGCGCGGCGGTTGTACGAGTCATTGGGCTTCACCGAAGTCGCCCGCCGGGCGCGCTACTACCGGCGCCCGGTCGAGGACGCGGTAATCCTCCGGGCTGCCATTCCAGCAGGGCAGACGGGACAGGCGTCTGCAAAACTTTAGCCCAAGTGGCGTATCTTTGATTGACAGAATAACTTGCGGGTCATATACTGTTGACGCCCTTGGTCTCCGACCCGCCGAGCATCTGGAGGTTTGTTGTGAGCCGGAGCCTGAATAAAGTCATGCTAATCGGGAACTTGGGGGCCGATCCCGAGGTGCGCAGCACCAACAACGGCTCCCGGGTCGCCACGCTCTCACTGGCGACGAGTCGGCAGTGGACGGGGCAGGGGGGCGAGAAGCAGGAGAAGACGGAGTGGCATCGCGTGATCTGCTGGAACAACAAGGGCGCCCAGTTGGCGGACTTGGCCGAGAAGTACATGAAGAAGGGCAATCGGATCTACGTCGAGGGCCGCATCGAATACCGGACGTGGGAAGATCGTGAGAAGCAGACGCGCTACGTCACCGAGGTCATCGCGCGGGAAGTGATCCTGCTGTCGTCCCGGGGAGGCGCCGAGGGGGCCAGCGGGGGCGGGGGCGGGGGTGGCGAAGCGGGCGAGTTCGCGCGCGCCAAGGCCGCGGCCAAAGTGGCGCCCGACGGCAGCAGCGGTAAGCCGGAATCGCTCGAAGCGTTCCCGGAGGCCCTGGATGAGGAGGACGACGATCTGCCGTTCTGAGCGAGCAGCCCTGCTCGCCCTTGTGGCGGGGCTGCTCGCGTGGGGGGGTGGACTGGCGCCGGCGCTTGCGGCGCAGGACACGACGCAGGCTCGGCGTGACACGTCGAACGCTGCGCAGGACACGACGCAGGCGCCGGCCCCGTCGGTCGCACCGGGGCAGCTACCCGCCACGCACACGGTCTCGAAGGGCGAGACCCTCTGGTCGATCGCGCAGCTCTACTACAACGATCCCCTGCTGTGGCCGGAGATCTACCGTCTCAACACGGCCCTGATCGACGACCCGCACTGGATTTACCCGGGTGAGGAGTTGAACTTGCAGACGGGCGTGAGCGTCGCCCAGGCGCCGCCCGAGTCGACGGCGGTGGCCGGGCCGCCCACGGCCGATACGGTGCGCGCCCACGGCGGGCCGGGCGCCGACACCGTGACGGCGGATACCGGTATCATCCTCGACACGGCGCAGAGCGTCATCGAGGCACCGCCGGCGCCGTCGCCGACGGAGAGCTATCAGACCATCTTCGATCGGCGTCGCAACGCGACTCAGGAAGTACAGGACGTGCTGCGGGGATACCTGCACCAGGCGTATCATCCGCTGCGCCGGGGCGAGTTCTACGCCGCGGGCTTCCTCACCGAGAACGAAAGCATGCCATACGGGCGCGTGCTCGGTAACACGGCGCTGTCCTCGATCCCCCGCCTCACCGACCGGACCAGCGCCACGATCTACGATCAGATCGCGGTGGCACCGCCGCGCAACGCCTCGTACCATGTCGGAGACTCCCTGCTCATCGTCCGCGTCGACCGGGACATCGCCGGCTGGGGCGGCGTGGTGGTGCCGGTAGGCGTGGCGCGCGTGACGGAGCTGCAGCAGCGACAGGTGCTCGCCCAGGTGCTGGCCAACATGCAGTTCGGCCGCATCCACGAAGGACACCTGGCGCTCCCGCTCGAGCCGTTCAAGGACCCGGGCGAGGTGCGACCCACGCCGGTCGAGCAGGGGCTCCAGGGGCAGGTGATCGCGGAGCGGGACGTGCACGAGCTGGCGGCGCTGCAACAGATCATCTTCATCAATCGCGGCCGGGCGGAGGGCGTCACGCTGGGCGACCTGTTCGAGGTGTTCCGGCCGGCCGTGGGCCGCCCCGGCACCGCCTCCGAACAGGTGCAGGTGGTCGTCGAGATCGTACACACGCGGGAGCATTCGTGCTCCGGCCTGATCCTGAACGTCGATCATCCCGCCCTCATCCCGGGCATGCCGGTGCGACTGATCCGGAAGATGCCGTCCTGACCGGTCGCCGGCCCCGGTAGACGGGGGCCGGAGACCGGGTTTGCTTTCGGACCGTGGTCCTCTTTCCTCACCTGATCGCGCTGGGCCTGTATGCGCTGGCTACGGCGCTGGTGCTCGTGCCGTTCTCGGGCCTGCGGTCCGCGCCGCGGGGGCTGACGCTCGGCGTCCCGCTCGCGGGCGTGGTCGCGCACTCGATCGGCGTCGCGCGGCTCACGCCGTTCCACGGGGTCGCGCCCACCCTCTCGCTCCTCGCGCTGTTCCTCGTCGCGCTCCAGGTGGTGAGCGAAGGCGCCTTCCGGGCGTCCGCCGTCGGAGTGTTCACGGGCCCCCTGGCGACGGGGCTTGTCGGCCTCGCGCTCTTGATCGGGATCGCCCCCGAGGCGGCGTCCGCCCCCGGGGCAGAGCGGAGTCCGTGGTCCATCCTCCACATCACCGTCAGCCTGCTCGGCCTCGCGCTGCTCGCCCTGGCGTTCAGCGCCGCCGCCCTCTACCTGCTCCAGTTTCGCGAGCTCAAGGCGAAGCGGTTCGGGCAGGTGTTCCGGCTGTTCCCCCCGCTCGAGCGGCTGGACCGGCTGAACCATCTGGCGCTGGTGCTGGGCTTCCCCACGGTGACCCTGGGGGTGCTGCTCGGCTTCGGCGTACGCTACGCCGGCGGCGCGCACGTGGATGCCGCCCAGGTGGTGTGGGGGATGCTCACGTGGCTCGTGCTCGGCTGGGCCGTGGGCGTCCGGGTCGTGCGCCACTGGGTGGGGCGCCGCGCCGCGTTCGCGAGCATCGCGAGCTTCGCGGCGGTGCTCCTCGTCTACCTGGCCCTCAAGCTGAGCGCGCCGGGCACCCAGCGGTTTCTCTGATGTGGCGCGGCGCATGAGCATCGCCGTCTTCGGGGTGAACCATCGCACGGCGCCGCTCGAGGTGCGCGAGCGGTTCGCGCACGCCGCCCGCGAGGTGCCGGGGTCGCTTGGGCGCGTCCTCGCCGCGGGCGCGCGCGGCGGCGTGCTGCTCTCGACCTGCAACCGCACGGAGTTCTATCTCACCGAACCGGGCGACACGGTGCCCGAGATAGTGTGGACCCTCCTCGCCGAGCGGCTGGTCGAGGGTCGCGGCGCGCGCGAGTTCGGGTACGCGCACCGCGACCGCGATGCGGTGCGGCACCTGTACCGGGTGTCCTCCGGGCTCGACTCGATGCTGCTCGGCGAGTCGCAGATCCAGGGACAGGTGCGGGAGGCGTGGGAGATCTCGAAGGGGCAGGCGGGGCCGGTGCTGCACCGCCTGTTCCAGTCGGCGCTGCTCGTCGGCGCGCGCGTGCGGAGCGAGACGGGGCTGGGGATGGGCGCCGCCTCCGCACCCTCCGCTGCAGTGGCCCTCGCCGGCAAGATCTTCAACCGGCTGGCCGGCCGCTCCGCCCTGATCCTGGGCGCGGGGGACATGGCCGAGCTCGCGGCGACGTGCCTCGCGGCGGAAGGGGTCCGCGTCACGCTGGTCGCGAACCGCAGCTACGAACGCGCCCAGGCGATCGCCGAGGCGCTGGGGGGGGGCGCCCGCGCGCTGGCGCTCGACGAGGCGTGGGAGCACTTCGGTGAGGCCGACATCGTGCTCAGCTCGACCGCCGCGCCCCACGCGGTCGTGACGTGGGAGCGCGTGGCGTCCGCCATCGCGCGGCGTGGCGACCGGCCGCTCTGCATTCTCGACCTCGCCGTGCCGCGCGACGTGGAGCCGGCGGTCGGCCAGCTCGAGAACGTGTTTCTCTACGACGTCGACGACTTGCAGGCGGTCGCCGCGCAGGCGGCGGCCGAGCGGCGCACCGAGATTCCGGCGGCCGAGCGCATCGTCAGCGAGGAGGTCGAGCGCTTCTGGGCCTGGTACGGCGGGCTGGCCGTCGTGCCGGTGCTCAAGGAGGTCCGCGACCGGCTGGAGCAGATGCGCGCGGCGGAGCTGGAGCGCGCGCTGCGCCGGCTCGCACACCTGAGCGCGGAGGACCGGGAGCAGATCGAGCACTTGAGCCACGCGCTGCTCAACAAGTTCCTGCATCGACCCACCATTGCCCTGAAAGAGGCGGCCCGATCGGGCCGGGGCTACGGCCTGCTCGAGTCCCTGAAAAAGCTGTTCGACCTGGAACGGCTCGATGACGGATAAGGTCCTCGTCACGGGCGGAGCGGGCTTCGTCGGCTCTCACGTCGCCGACGCCTACCTCGAGGCGGGCTGTGAGGTGACCGTCCTGGACGACCTGTCGACGGGGCGCCGCGAGAGGGTGCCGACCGCGGCGCGCTTCGTCCAGGCCGACGTACGCTCGCCCGAGGCGCGGCAGCTGCTCGCCACCGGCGGGTTCACCCTGCTCAACCACCACGCGGCGCAGATGGACGTGCGGCGCTCCGTCGCCGATCCGGTGCTGGACGGCAGCGTGAACGTGATCGGGCTGCTCAACCTGCTCGAGGGGGCGCGAGCGGGGGGCGTGCGGCGGGTGGTGTTCGCCTCGTCGGGCGGCGTGGTCTACGGCGAGAGTGCGGCGTTGCCCCTCGCGGAGACCGCGCCCAAGCTGCCTGTGTCGCCGTACGGCGCCGCCAAGCTCGCGTCGGAGTATTACCTCGCCACGTTCGCTCAGCTCTACGATCTCGAGACCGCCGCGCTGCGCTACAGCAACGTCTATGGGCCGCGCCAGAATGCCCACGGCGAAGCCGGCGTCGTCGCCATCTTCTCGGGGCGGATCCTGCGGGGCGAGCCGCTCACGATCTACGGTGACGGGGACCAGACGCGCGATATGGTGTACGTGAAGGACGTAGCGGGCGCGAACCTGGCGGCGAGCACGCGCCCGCTGCCGCCGCTCACCGACCTGGACGCCCGTGCCTTCAACGTCGGCACGGGCATCGAGACGTCGGTGAACGGGCTCGCCGCGGGGCTCGCCGCGGCCGCGGGCCGCACGCCGGAGATTCGCCGGGCCCCCGCGCGGCCCGGCGAGCTGCGGCGCAGCGTCCTGGCGGTGGACAAGGCGGCGCGCCTGCTGGGGTGGCGACCCCGCGTGACGCTCGCCGCAGGACTGCAACTCACGCTCCGCTCCGTGGTGGAGGACTGACACGTGCTGCTCCAAGTCGGCCGGGCGGTCCCGACGACCCCGTGGGACCTGGTGCTCACCTCGAGTCGCGAGACGAAGTTCGTGCTCGCGATCCTCGTGCTGTTCTCGCTCGTGTCCTGGTTTCTGATCTTCAGGAAGTGGTGGGACTTCCGCCGGCTGCGCTGGCTGGCCGACCGCTTCATGGCCGAGATCGAGCGGGCGCCGCGGCTCGACGATGCCTACCACGCCGCCATGCGGCTGCCCCCGTCGCCCTACAACCGGCTGCTGCGCGAAGGGATTCACTTCTTCTCCGAGCTCAAGCCCGGCGGCCTGACGGAGAACGGGCCGGGAGGATCGGGTATTGCCACCCAGGGCACGCTCACCACGACGCAGCTCGAGGCGCTGCGGATGGTGCTCGCCAAAGAGGTCGCGGCCGAGCGCGACGCGGCGGCGCGCTTCATCCCCTGGCTCGCGACCTTCGGCTCGGTGAGCCCGCTGCTCGGGCTGTTGGGCACGGTGCTCGGCGTGATGGACGCGTTCATCGGCATTGCCGTCGGCGGCTCCGGGAACATCGCTGCCGTCGCGCCCGGCGTGGCCGAGGCGCTCGTCACCACTGTCGCCGGCCTCGCGGTCGCGGTCCCCTCGGTCATGGCCTACAACATCTTCGTCAACCGGCTCGGCCTGTTCGCGGGGGAGCTGGAGGGGTTCGCGCAGGAGATCATCGGTACGATGGCGCGCGAGGGAAGGCTGTAGATGGCGCGGGGGGGTGGCCTGCTGGGAGGCGGCGGTCTGCGGGGGCACGGCGAGCTGCCGCTCAACGCCGACATCAACGTGACGTCGCTCGTGGACGTCGCGTTCGTGCTGCTCATCATCTTCATGATCACCGCGCCGATCATGCAGGGCGGGGTGGACGTGCGGCTGCCGCGCGCCCAGGCCCGCCCCCTCGACCCGAAGTCGGGCCTGGTCGTGAGCCTCGACCGCGACGGGCGCATCTACTTGGACCAGGCGCCCCTCACCTATGAGGACTTCCGCGCCACGTTTCCCGCGTTCGTGCGAACCAAACGGCCCACTGGGGTGTACCTTCGGGCCGACGGACGGGTCCCCTATGCGGACGTGGTGCAGGTGCTCGCCGTGATTCGCGCGTCGGGCGTGGGCGACGTCGGCCTCGTGGCCGAGCCGGAGACGATCCAGCGGTGAGAGGGCGCCGCGCGGCTTCCGGCGACCTGGGCGTGGGGCTCGCGGGAACGATCGCGGTGCACGCGCTGGCGGGCGTGTTCCTGGTGGTCGGCGCCGCGGAGGCGCGTCGGCCGGCGCCGCCGACGTACAAGGTCCATCTCGTGGCGGCCCCCGAGCCGACCGAGGAGACGCGCAAGGCGCCCGAAGCCGTCGAGCGGCCCGCCGAGGAGAAGCCGGCGCCGCTGCCGACGGCCAAGCGGCCTCCGAAGAGCACGGTGTCGGCGGCGGCGCCGCCGCCCGTGGCGGACAACACCAAGCGGGAGGCGGCGCCCCGCACCACGCCCAAGGCCGCGCCGCTGCCCGGCGAGACGCCGTCCACGGGGAACGACGTCGCCACGGTGAGCACGGAGGGCGTGGAGTTCCCGTTCCCCGAGTACCTGCAGAACATCGTGGCGCAGGTGCTGCGCCGCTGGCAGCGACCGCTCCAAAGCACGCCCCTCGAGTCGGAGGTGTCCTTCTTCGTGCACCGCGACGGGTCCGTGACCGATCTGCAGTTCATCAAGCGCTCCGGGAACTTCGCGTTCGACCTCGAAGCGCAAGGCGCGGTCGAGGAGGCGGGACGCTTCAAGGCGTTCGGGCGGCTGCCGGACGGCTGGAGCTCCGAGGTGTTGTTCGTCCGCTTCTATTTCTCCGGACGCCGCCAATGACCCGGACGCTCGCCCTCGTGCTGGTTCCGCTTTCCGTCCTTCCGTCCTTCCGTCTTTCCGCCCAGGACACCTCCGCCATCGATCGCGGTGTGCGCATCGGCATCGTGTACCGGCCCGGCGTGCGGCCCGGCGTCGTGGTGCTGCCGGGACGGGCCCAGGCGCTCGACTCGATCCGCGCGATCATCGCCCGCGATCTCGACTACAGCGACCGCTTCGAGCTGATCACGCTGCCGAGCGGGGACTCCATCCGCGTGACCGCCGCCCCCCCCCCGTCCGCCACCGCGGGGCGTCCGGGCGCGGCGACGGGCAAAGCGACGGGAGCCGGGGGGGGCGCGGCGGCCACGAGCCTCAACTACCCGCTGTACCAGGCGCTCGGCGCCGACTTCGCGGTGGCGATCGCCACGGCGCCCGTGGACACGACGGTCGTGACCGTGCACGACGTGGCGGCGGGGGGCATCCGCCGCGAGTTCCGGGCGCGGTTGCCGGTGCTCAAGGATCCCGGCTTCCGGCTCGCGGTGCACCGCCTCGCCGACCGGGTGCTCGAAGCGACGCTGGGCGTCGCCGGGATCGCCGCCACCCGCGTGTTGCTGGTGCGCGACGGGAAGGTGTACGGCGTGGATCAGGACGGCGCGGACGTCCGGCTCGTGTCGTCGAGCGATCACCAGGCGATGTCGCCCGCGTGGGCGCCCGACGGACGGCGCTTCGCGTACATGGAGTTCTGGGAGGGACACGGCCGCCTGTTCGTCCAGGACGTGGCGACGGGCAAGCGCGTCGGCGCGGCGACAACGGGGCAGGCGCTCGACTTCACGCCGGCGTTCGCGCCCGACGAGAAGACGCTCGCGTTCAGCCGCGCGACCGAGGAAGGCACCGACATCTACACCGTCAACCTCAAGGACAACTGTTGCTTACAGCGCTTGACCGTGGGGCGCTTTTCAGACAACTTGTCACCGACCTACAGTCCCGACGGCCAGCGCATCGCGTTCGTCTCCACGCGCGCGGGGTTGCCGCAGATCTACGTGATGGCCGCGGACGGGACGGACCAGCAGCTGTTCGCGCCGTTCGACTACGGGGTGACCGGCGCCTCCTACGCGCCGGACTGGTCGCCCGACGGGCAGTCGGTCGCCTTCCACCGCGACGTCGGGGGGACGTATCAGGTGTTCGTCCTGGACGTGCGCACGCGGGCCGTGCGGCAGCTCACCTCCGTCGGGCGGAACGAGGATCCCACGTGGGCGCCCGACAGCCGGCACATGGCGTTCGTGTCGGACCGCGCGGGGTATCGGCAGCTCTGGATCGTCGATGTCGAAACGGGCCGGATTCGCGCGCTGCTCACGTCGAGCGGCGTGCGGCTGCCGGCCTGGTCTCCTCGGCTGACGGAGACCACCGCTTCCACCCCTTGAATCGGGAGAGGGCGTAACGATGAAACGATTCGAATTGCTCGTGCTCGGCGGCCTCGTCGCGGCGGCGGTCGCTGCGTGTGGCGGCGGGGCCAAGCCGGAACCCCCGGCCCCGCAGGGGCCCAATGCGGACTCGATCGCGGAGGCGGAACGGAAGCGGCAGGACTCGATCGAGCGAGCGCAGCGGGAGGCACGCGAGCGGGAAGAGGCCGAGCGGGTCGCCCGGCAGCGCGCGGCGGACTCGCTCGCCGCCATGGGCCGGACCAGCGAGGCCGTGAAGACGCTGCTCGGTACGATGACCCATTTCGACTTCGACAAGTCGAACATCCGGCCGGAAGACATCGCGGTCCTCGATCAGAAGGTGGCCATCCTCCAGGCGAACCCGAACCTCCGGATCCGCGTCGCCGGGAACTGCGACGAGCGCGGCTCGGACGAGTACAACCTCGCCCTCGGCAACCGGCGCGCGACGTCCGCCAAGCAGTACCTCGTGAGCCACGGCGTCGACGGCGGTCGCATCGAGACGGTGTCCTACGGCGAAGAGCGGCCGCTCGACCCGAGCCACAACGAGGAGGCCTGGGCGAAGAACCGCAACGATCAGTTCGAGATCGTCTCGGGCGGGGACGTCCTGAAGCAGCCGTAGGGCGGACACTCGTGCTGCGCCGCCGGTTGTCCTCGTTGCTCGGCCTGGGGCTCGCCGCCGGATGCGCGCTGAAAGGCGACGTCCGGCGGGTGGAGCTCCAGGTCGCAGCGCTCAAGGCCGACCGCGCGCGCGCGGACGCCGAGCGCGCGGCGCAGATCGATTCGCTGCGTGGGCTGCTGGCGGCGGTGCAACAGGCGCTCGCCGCGCAGCAAGCCTACCTCGTGCAGATGCGCGGCGACGTGAAGACCGATCTCCTCGCCGTGCAGCAGCAGCTCGTGACGGTGCAGGAGCTCACCGGCCAGAGTCAGCAGCGGCTCACGGAGCTGCGGGGCCGCTTGGAGGCGCAGGCGCGCCAGCCGGTGCCCGCGGTCGACACGGCGCGCCCCGGCGGCGCGCCGCCCGTCGGCCCATCGGGCAACGTGGCGGGACCGGGCCCCGACCAGATGTATGATCTCTCGCTGCAGCAATTCCGCCGCGGCAGCCTCGCGACCGCCCGGATCGGCTTCCGCGAGTTCCTCCGCGTCTACCCCGCCCACGACCGCGCGCCCGACGCGTTGTTCTACGTCGGCGAGACGTTCGCCGGGGAGAGCGCGGACTCCGGCGCTGCGGTGTATCAACAGGTGGTGAAGACCTACCCGAACTCGTCGCGGGCCCCGTCGGCCCTCTACAAGCTGGGCCTGCTCGCCGAGCAGCGCGGGGACAAGGCGGCGGCCCGCACGTACTACGCCCGGGTCATCGCCGGCTACCCCCGGTCCGACGAAGCGAACCTCGCCAAGGACAAGCTGCAACGCCTCGGGCGGTAGCCCGCACGGCCGTGGCTGAGACGCACCAGAACCGCGCCGAGATGCCGTTCCTCGATCACCTCGAGGAGCTGCGCTGGCGCATCCTCAAGAGCCTGGTGGCCGTGCTGCTGGCGAGCATGGTGGGGTGGGTCATCGTCGAGTACGTGGACGTGATCGGCCTGCTGATGCGTCCGATCATCCCCCTGCTTCCCGACGGCAAGCTCAGGTTCACGAGTCCCACCGAGCCGTTCCTGATCACCCTCAAGTTCGCGTTCGTCCTGGGGCTGCTGATCGCGTCCCCCGTCGTGATTTACCAGACCTGGGCGTTTCTCGCACCGGCGCTGTACGACCGCGAGAAACGCTTGATCGTGCCGGCGCTCTCGGTCGGCGTGCTGCTGTTCCTGACCGGGGCCGCCGTCGCGTACCAATGGGTGCTGCCGCACCTGCTGCGCATGCTGCTCAGCTTCCAGCAGCAGGTGCTGGCGCCGATCATCACGGCGGACCGGTATTTCGCGTTCGCGGCGCAGTTCATGATCGCGATCGGGCTCGCGATGGAGCTGCCGCTCGTGGTGGTGATCCTCACCGCACTGGGGCTCGTGACGCCGCAGTTCCTCGCGCGCAGCCGCCGTTATGCCGTCGCCGTCGCTGCCGTCGCCGCCGCATTCCTCGCGCCGCCCGACGCGTTGTCGATGCTCGTCGGGATCCTGCTGCTGCTGCTGCTCTACGAGGTAAGCATCTGGTGCTCCCGGGTGGTGACGCGCCGCCGCGCCCGGCGCGAGCAGCGCGAGTCAGGGACAGAGGGGAAGGAAGCGGGGGGAGAGGGGGGGGCCACGACTGCGGCCGGACTCGTGCTCTTCGCGCTCATCGCGGGGGCGGGCGCGGGCCCCCTCGGCGCTCAGGGGCGGTTGCCCGCTCCCTCTCCCCAACGCGGCGACACGACGCCCCGCCGGACCGGCGGCGACACGCTCGCCTCGCGTTCGCTCGATACTGCGACGGCCCGCCGGCTGGGACTTCCCACCGGGCCGACGCGGAGCTTCCCGGCCGGCGACGCGGTGATCGACTCGCTCTTGAGGCTCAAGGGCTACCGCGTCACGCAGTACGTAGCGGACACGCTGGTCGTTCAGGGCGGCGACTCGCAGACCATCCACCTGCAGGGTGAGGCATACGTCGAGCGCGAGGGGACCAAGCTCCAGGCCGACGCGATCAAGTACCGCCAGGCGAGCTGCCGGCTCGATGCGGCGGGCGATCCCCAGCTGTTCGATCAGGGGACGGTGCTGGTGGGAGAGGGGATGCGCTACGACACCTGCGTGAAGCGCGGCACGGTGCGGAAGGCCCTGACCGATTTTCAGCAGGGCGGCGCCACGTGGTACGTGCGGGGCGACCTCGCGGTGGACTCCGGCTCGACACGCCTGTACGGTGCGAAGAGCGAGATCACCTCGGACGACCACCCCGTGCCTGATTACCACTTCGCGACCGGCCAGGTCAAGTGGCTCAACAAGAACGTGATGGTCGCGCGGCCCGCCGTGCTGTACGTGCACGACGTCCCCATCATGTGGCTGCCGTTCATCTTCAATGACATCCGGAAGGGGCGGCACGGCGGCGTGCTGCGGCCGCGGTTCGGCCTGAACGACATCGTGCGCCCGACGCGGAGTTACAAGCGCCACATCGCCAACGTCGGCTACTACTTCGTCCCCAACGACTACCTCGACTTCCTGGTGTCGGGTGACTGGTACGCCGAGCGCTACCTGGCGGTCCGCTCGCAAGTGCGCTACCGCTGGCTCGACCAGTTCGTCAGCGGAAGCCTCGGCTTCGAGCGCGACGCCCAGCTCGACGTGCCGGCACACTCGATCCGTGTCGGGTGGCAGCATCAGCAGAGCTTCTCGTCGCGCACCAAGTTCAACGCGAGCATCGACTACCTGACCAACACCAACGTCATTCAGACCAACACCGTGAACCCGTACCTCGCCACCGCGAGCATCACGTCCCAGCTGAGCTTCAGCAAGCAGCTCGACTGGGGGACGCTCAACATCGGCGGCAACCGGCACCAGGAGGTCGGCAGCGGGCTCATCACGCAGAGCTTCCCGAACGTCAGCCTCACCCCGGCGCCGGTGAACATCACGCCCTCCATCACGTGGTCGCCCGGGTTCTCGTACACGAACCAGCAGACCTTTCACCAACTGCAGGCGCCGCTCCTCGTCGCGGGCGACTCCGGGTTCCCGGACACGCTGCGGTTCTTCTCCGACAATCGCGTGACCACGCTGAGCTTCCAGACCCCGCTCCGGGTCGGGCCGTGGAACTGGACGAACAGCTTCACCGCGAACGATCAGACGAACAACGCGCGCCAGGAGTACATCATCCCCGACTCCACGGTGCCCGGCGGGCGGCGCCGCCTGCTGTACTACCGGACCTTCAGTACGCAGGTCGACTGGCAGACCGGCATCAACCTCCCGTCGCTGTTCACCGGGACGTGGAAGCTGCAGCCGGGGATCGCGATCGTGAACCAGACGTCGGCGGGTCCGTTCATGGTGCGGAACCAGTTCACCGGGGGCGACTGGGTGCAACAGGGGAAGCGGCTGCAGTTCAGCGCCGGCCTGTCCCCGACCTTGTTCGGATTCTTCCCTGGGTTCGGCCCGATCGCGCGCATCCGTCACGCCATCTCGCCGATCGTGAGCTATCGGTACGCGCCCGGCTCCGAGGTCTCCGCCGAGTTCGCGCGCGCCCTCGACCCCACGGGCCGCACGCTCAACGCCCGGAGCGACCCGCAGCAGACCATCAGCCTCGGCCTGTCGCAGAACTTCGAGGCGAAGCTCAAGCCGGCGGCCGGCGACACCGCGGCGGACCGCGCGCCCCGCAAGCTCCGGCTGCTCGGCATCAACACGAGCGCGCTCGCCTACAACTTCGAGCAGGCGAAGCACCCCGGTCGCACCGGGTGGCAGACCCAGACGATCAACAACACCTTCGCCTCGGACCTGCTGCCGGGATTCAGCCTGAGCTTGACCCACGACCTGTGGCGCGGTCAGGCGGGCGTCGACACGGCGAAGTTCGACCCGTTCCTCACGAATCTCGCCGCCTCGTTCTCCGTCACGCCGACGACGATCGCCGGGATCGGGCGCCTGCTCGGACTCGCTCCCCGCCGCGGGGCTGCCCCCGGGGCTCCCCCCGCCGCCGCGCCGGGGACGCCGGGAGTCGACACGACCGGACAGGGCGGCCCCTTCGGGCAGAAGGGGTTCGTCGGCGCGGGTGCCGTCCCGGTCGGGGGAGCGGGCGCGGGCAAGGGATTCAACCTCGCCGTCACCTTTTCTCTGACGCGCACGCGCCCGCGGACCGACACGCTCGCGACCACGGTTCCCTTCGTGGGGGGGACGGGAGGGCGCCAGACGATGGGCCTCAACCTGTCGTTCAGCCCGACCGCGCACTGGGCCGCGCGGTGGACGTCGTCTTACGACTTCGACACCCGCCAGTTCGGCCAGCACGTGATCGCCCTGGACCGCGACCTGCATCGCTGGCACGCGAGCTTCTCGTTCTTCAAGAGCCCAAACGGCAACTTCGCGTTCAACTTCACCATCTCGCTGCTGGACCAGCCGGACATCAAGTTCGACTACGAGCAGCAGAGCCTGCTGCGATGAGCGGCGCGCTCCCCTGTCCTCCGCCGGTGACAGACGGCTCCGGGCTGGGGAGTCTAAGCGGCGTCGCTCGCACGACTTGCCCCGAGGCATGCCGCCTGCTTCACGCCCCGCCCAAACGCTTCGTCTGGAGTCCGCTATGCGCTTCCGTTCGCGATACGCCCTGCTGGCCGCCGCCGCGCTGAGCGTCGGCTGCCAGACGAATACCACGACGAACGTCGGCCCGCCGCCGCCGGCGCCGCAACACCTCACCTACCAGCTCGAGCAGAGCGGCGATCCGAACAGCCCGGCAGGCATCCTGCTGAGCTGGGACGACGTTCAGGACTCGAGCCTCGCATACTATAACGTGTACTCGAGTGCGAGCCTCAGCGGGTCGTTCGGTCTGCGTGGTGTCACGACCTCCAACACCTTCCACGACAACGGCGTCCCCCATCTCCGGTATTTCGTCACGGCGGTGGACCTGAACGGGCTCGAGAGCGTCGCCAGCAATGCGGTGACCGTCAACGAGTACCTGCAGATCGGCGCGCCGTCGTCGCTCACGGGTATCTCGCTCGACAGCGCGATCCACCTCGACTGGCAGGATACCCCCGACTTGTCGCGCTTCAAGTGGTATCGCGTGTACAGCTCGGACTACAACCTCGCGCAGAACCAGTGCGTCAACTGGGCGCTCGAGGGGACGACGGTGTCGCACGAATTCCTCGCCGCCCAGCTTCCCAACGGCGTGACGCGCTGCTTCGGCGTGTCGGCGGTCGACACGTTGGGCTACGAGAGCCTCTGGACGTCGCCGCTCTGGTCGGACACGCCGCGGCCGGACGCCCGCAACGTGTTAGTGTGGGGCTTTGGCGGCACGCACAACGCGCAATCAGGCTTCCGGTTCTGGGACGACCTGAACGGCAATGGGTATGGCGATGCCGGGGAACTGGGCCTGGTGCAGGACGGCAGTCGGAGCGACATCGATTTCGTCATTCACGTCAACGCGTCGGACTCGACGCTCTGGATCGTCCCGGTCTACACTGGGACCAGCATGCAGCTCTACAGTGCGAGCCCGATCCCCGATCTCACGTCGATCGACCTTGCACCCGCGAGCGGCTATTCGGGCGATTCGCTGCTTGCTCGCCCAGGGTTCGGATACGTCTTCGAGATCGTGGATGGCTCCTTGGTGCACTACGGGGCCCTGCGAATGACCTTCGTGGGACGGCAATACGTGATCTTCGACTGGAGCGTGCAGACGGATCCGGGGAATCCGGAGCTGGCGCCGCCGCACGGCCCGACCCTTACTGGGAAGCAGGTGGTGTCGAGGTAGACGCTGGCGTCACGAACAAGCGTCTCGAGGGAGCGTCACGGAACGGCGTCGTTTCGTGACGCTTTCTCGTGACGCTTCTCCGTGACGCCCTTCACGACTTGGCGTCGCCCCACCCTTGCACGTAGCTTCCTCTCGCATGCCGGCCCCCGTCACGCTGGATGGTCACTCCCTCGCTATCGAGGACGTCGTGTCCGTCGCCCGCCACGGCGCTTCCGTCGCCGTAGCGGCGCATTCCCTCGCTGCCGTCCACGGCTCCCGCCGGGTGGTCGAAGCCGCGATCGCGCGCGGGGACACGATGTACGGCGTGACCACCGGCTTCGGGAAGCTCGCGCACGTGCGCATCCGGCCCGAGCAGGCCCGCGAGCTGCAGCGCAACCTGATCCGCAGCCATGCCTCGGGCGTAGGCGATCCGCTGTCGGTTGAGGCCGTACGCGCCATGATGCTGCTGCGCGCCAACGTGCTGCTGCGGGGCACGAGCGGCGTCCGACCCGCGCTCCCCGAGCTGATCGTGGCGATGCTGAACCAGCGGGTGCACCCGCGCGTCCCGTCGCAGGGGAGCGTGGGCGCATCGGGGGACCTGGCGCCGCTCGCGCACCTCGCGCTCGCCATGATCGGCGAGGGTGAAGACGGCGCGGCGCTCCAGGCGAAGGGGCTGCGCCCCATCACGCTCGAGGCCAAGGAAGGCTTGGCGTTCGTGAACGGCACGCAGGCGCAGACCGGCCTCGCGGCGCTCCTGATGCACGATGGCTGGGTGGTGTGGCGCACGGCGCACGCGGCCGCGGCGATGAGCCTCGAGGCGGTGCGGGGCACGCCCGAGCCGTTCGACGCGCGCATCCATGACGCCCGGCCCCATCCGCAGCAGCGGCGCTCCGCGGCGCTGCTGCGCGAGCTGCTCACCGACTCCGCGATCCGGGAGTCGCACCGGGTGCACGACCCGCGCGTGCAGGACGCCTACTCGCTGCGCTGCACGCCCCAGGTGCTGGGTGCGGTGGGCGAAGGGCTGGCGTTCGCCGAGCGGCTGGTCGCGACCGAGCTCAACGCCGCCACCGACAACCCACTCGTGTTCGACGGCGACGTCCTGTCGGGCGGCAACTTCCACGGCCAGCCGGTGGCGCTGGCGCTCGACGTGGTGGCGATCGCCCTCGCCACGCTCGCCGGCCTGGCCGAGCGGCGGCTCGAGCGGATCGTCAACCCGGACCTGTCGTCGGGGCTGCCGCCGTTCCTGGCGCGCGATCCGGGTCTCGAGTCGGGGTTCATGACGGCGCAGATCGCGGCGGCGGCGCTCGCCGCCGACTGCCGCGTGCTGGCGACGCCGGCGAGCGTGCAGTCGGTGCCCACCGAGGGGAATCAGGAGGACGTGGTCCCGATGGGCATGAGCGCGGCGTGGAAGGCCGAGCGGATCCTCGGGAACGCGGTGCGGATCGTGGCGATCGAGCTGCTGGCGGCGGCCCAGGGGCTCGAGTTTCTGAAGCCGCTCACTCCCGGCCGCGGCGTGGCGCGCACCTATGCCGCGCTGCGGCGCGCGGCGGCGCCGCTCGACGGCGACCGACCGCTCACGGGGGACATCGAGCGCGTGGCAGGGGGGATCCGGGACGGGAAGTTCGATCCCGAGGGGGAGGGCAGGTGATGCCATTGCGGATTGCGGATTGCCGATTGCGGAATCCATCGGTGAGCGTCGTGGCGTACGAACTCGCCCGGCAAATCCGCAATCCACAATCCGCACTCCGCAATTCTTTCGAGGATCGCGCACCATGACCGGCCCCCGCACCGTCCGCGCGGCGCGCGGTCCGGAGCGATCGTGCAAAGGCTGGATCCAGGAAGCCGCGCTCCGCATGCTCATGAACAACCTCGACCCCGAGGTGGCCGAGCGGCCGCAGGACCTCGTGGTGTACGGGGGCACGGGGAAGGCGGCGCGCGACTGGCCGTCATTCGATGCCATCTGCCGCACGCTCGTCACCCTCGGCGACGACGAGACGCTGCTGGTCCAGTCGGGCCGGCCGGTCGGCGTGTTCACGACGCACGCCGAGGCGCCGCGCGTCCTCATCGCGAACGCGAACCTGGTCGGTCGCTGGGCCACCTGGGAAGTGTTCCGCGAGCTCGAGCGCAAGGGCCTGATCATGTACGGCCAGATGACCGCGGGCTCGTGGATCTACATCGGCACCCAGGGGATCCTGCAGGGGACCTACGAGACGTTCGGCGCCGTGGCCCGGCGGCACTTCGGCGGATCGCTGCAGGGGCGCGTCGTCCTCACGGGGGGACTGGGCGGGATGGGAGGCGCGCAACCGCTCGCCGCCACGCTGCACGGCGGCGTGTGCCTCGCGGTGGAGGTGGATCCCGCGCGCGTGGAGCGACGGCTCGCGACGCGCTATCTCGACCGCTCGACCGCGTCGCTCGACGAGGCGCTGCGCTGGTGCGACGCGGCGAAACGGGCGGGCGAAGCGCTGTCCGTCGGGCTGATCGGCAACTGCGCCGCGGTGCTTCCGGAGCTGGTGCGGCGCGGCTGGGTCCCCGACGCCCTCACCGACCAAACGTCGGCGCACGATCCGCTGCACGGCTACATCCCCGCTGGCCTGTCGCTGGACGAGGCGGGCGCGCTGCGGCGGCGGGATCCGGACGACTACCTGCGTCGCGCCACCGCGAGCATCGCGACGCACGTGCGGGCGATGCTCGCGCTGCGGCGGCTGGGGGCGGTCACCTTCGACTACGGCAACAACATCCGCGCCCAGGCGAAGGATGCCGGTGTCGCCGACGCGTTCGACATCCCGGGCTTCGTCCCCGAGTACATCCGGCCCCTGTTCTGCGAAGGGAAGGGGCCGTTCCGTTGGGTCGCGCTGAGCGGCGATCCGAACGATATCCGCCGTACCGACCGCTTGGTGTGCGAGCTGTTCCCCGAGAACGAGCACCTGGCGCGCTGGATCCGGCTCGCCGGGGAGCGTGTCGCCTTCCAGGGATTGCCCGCCCGCATCTGCTGGCTGGGACAGGGCGAGCGTGCCGCGTTCGGTTGCGCGCTCAACGACCTGGTGAAGCAGGGAGAGGTCGGCGCCCCGGTGGTGATCGGCCGGGACCATCTCGACACGGGCTCGGTCGCGTCGCCGTTCCGGGAGACCGAAGGGATGCGCGACGGCTCGGACGCGATCGCCGACTGGGCGATCCTCAACGCCCTGCTGAACACGGCGTCGGGCGCCGCGTGGGTGGCGTTCCACCACGGCGGCGGCGTGGGCATCGGGAACTCGCTCCACGCCGGGCAGGTGAGCGTAGCGGACGGGACGGCGGCGGCGGGCCGCCGGCTCGAGCGGGTGCTCACGAACGACCCGGGGATCGGCGTGGCGCGGCACGCGGACGCGGGCTACCCCGAGGCACTCGCGACCGCGCGACGCCACGGCATCCGCTTGCCGATGCGCGAGGCGGGCGACTGAGCACGCTGCTCGTCGGCGCCCGCCAGATCGTCACCTGCCGCGGGCCGGCGCGCGCGCGTCGCGGGCGCGACATGGCGCAGGTGGAGGTGCTGCGCGACGCGGCCGTGCTGATCGACGGCGGGCGCATCCGGACCGTGGGCACGTACCGCGAGCTGCGCGACGCCCACGCGGGCGCGGCCGTCGAAGAGGTGCGCGGGGTGCTCTTCCCGGGCTTCGTCGACTGCCACACGCACGCCGTGTTCGGCGCCCCGCGCCTCGACGATCACCAGCGCCGAGCCCTGGGCGAGGACTACAAGACGATCGCATCCCTGGGCGGCGGGATCCTCCAGTCGGTCCGGGACGTGCGCGCGCGACCGGAGGCGGAGCTCACGGACCTGACGCGCTCCCGCGTCGAGCGGCTGCTGGCCCACGGCAGCACCACGATCGAGGCCAAGTCGGGATACGGCCTCGACCCGGCGACCGAGCTGAAGCAATTGCGCGCGCTCGCCACCGTCGCGGCGGACGCGCGCTCTGCGCTCGTTCCCACCTTCCTCGGCGCCCACGAGGTGCCGCCCGAGTTCCGCGACCGCCGCGCCGACTACGTCCGCTTGCTGTGCGACGACTTGATTCCGACGGTGGCACAGGAGCGCCTCGCCGTCGCGTGCGACGTGTTCTGCGAGCCCGGGGTGTTCGACGTGGCGGAGACGCGCGCGATCCTCACTGCCGCCCGGCGCCATGGCCTGGGCCTCAAGCTGCACGCCGACGAGCTGGAGGGCTCGGGCGGCGCGGAGCTCGCGGTCGAGCTGGGCGCGCTCTCGGCGGACCACCTCGCGGGTGTGTCCGCGGCAGGCGTACGCGCTCTCGCGGGCAGCGACACGGTCGCCGTGCTGCTGCCCGCCACCATGATCTTCCTGGGCACGCACCGCCAGGCGCCCGCCCGGCGCCTGCTCGAGGCGGGTGCCGCGCTGGCGCTCGCCACCGATTTCAACCCGGGATCGTCGCCGACCGTGAGCCTGCCGCTCGTCATGGCGCTGGGCGTGTCGCAGCTCGGCTTGCGGCACGCCGAGGCGCTGTTAGCGGTCACGGTCAACGCAGCGGCGGCGCTCGGGCTGGCCGGGGACCGGGGCCAGATAGCGCCTGGCCTGCGCGCGGACCTGGTGTCGTGCGAGGTGTCAGATTGGCGCGAAGTGGCGTACTGGATGGGCGCGAATCTCGTAACCGCCGTGTGGACAGGAGGTTCCGCTTGTCCCCTCCCCACGCGGTCCGTATCTTTAGGGCTCCATGTCGAAGCTTGAGAAGCAAAAAGACAAGGCTCGCAGCCTCGAGACCAAGGACCCCAAGGGGGCCATCGAGGCGTGGCAGGAAGTCCTCAAGGATCAGGAGGGGGAAGGGGAGGCGAACCCCGACCTCTCCATCTTCAATCGCATCGGCGATCTCTACCTCAAGGTCAAGGACCCGGCCCAGGCCGCCGACTACTACGATCGGGCCGTCGACAAGTACGCCGAGCTGGGCTTCCACAACAACGCGATCGCGATGTGCAACAAGGTGTTGCGCAACGCGCCCGGGCGGCAGACGACGTACCTCAAGCTCGCCAAGCTGTACGCCGCCAAAGGCTTCATGGCCGAAGCGAAGCAGAACTTCGTCGAGTACGCCGAGCGGATGCAGAAGGCGGGGAAGATTCAGCAGGCCTTCAACGCGCTGAAGGAGTTCACCGACATCTCGCCCGAGAGCGCGGACCTGCGGCGCATCCTGGAGGAGCATCTCCGCATGTACGGCGAGCCGGCGCGCCGCACCAGCGCGGTGGCTGCGCCGGCGAAGCCGGAGCCGAAGAAGGATCTCAGCAAGTCGGGGAAGCACAAGACACTCGTGTTCCTGGATGTGGACGCGCCGCCCACGCCGAAGGTGAAGCCTGGTGCGCGCCCGATTCCGCCCCCGTCCCCGCGCTCGGTCCCGCTGTCTGTGAGGCAGCCGGAGCCGGTGGCGGAGCCCGACACGTCGCTCGAAATCGAATCGACGAGCCTGATCGAGGGGCTCGAGCCGACGAACGTGCAGCTGGAAGGGTTCGAGACCACGAGCGCCGACTTCGGTGAGGTACGGCTCGAGGCGCCCGAGATGGAGTCGCTGCGCGAGGAAGTGAAGGCGGACGACGTGCGGCCGATGGCGGAGCTCGAGCCGACGGTGCCGAGCGAAGCGGAGGCGGCGGGGTCCGAGCTGGACCTCGAGCCACTGCTCGACACCGAGATCGAGATCGAGCAGCCTGGGGCGCCCCCCGCGGCTCGCCCGCCCGCGTCGCCACCGCGCACGACGTTCCCGCGCGTGGCCCCGCCCCCTTCCAAAGGCGGCGGAGTCGCGCCGAAGCGGCCGGCAGCGCCCAGTCCCAAAGCGCCAGCGCCCAGGTTCCAGCCGCCGGTGCCGGCGGCGCCGAAGGTGAAGCCGGTCGTGCCCAAGCGCCCGCCGCCATCGCCGCTCGCGCCGCCCAAACGCAAGACCATGGTCGAAGTACCGCCGCTCGAGCTCGAGCCGGACTTTGAGACGGAGGAACCTACCGCGCCCGGGGGCCGGCGCTCCGGCGCGATCGATCTGAGCCTCGACGATCAGGCGGGCGACGCCGGCGAGCGGAGCTCGCTCGTGTTCGGTGGCATGGACGCGACGTCCGCGCAGCCGAAAATCCAGGACCTCGAGGCACGGGTCGCGGACGACCCCGACGATCCCGAGGCACACCAGGCGCTGGGCGAGGCGCTGATCGAGGAAGGCGAGCGGGAGCGCGGGATCGAAGAGCTGGACCTCGCCACGACGGGGTTCGAGAACCTTGGCAACCTCCCCCAGGCACGGGACCTGGTGGACGAGATCCTGCGGCTCGACCCCAACAGCGTGCGGCACCGCCAGAAGCAGGTGGAGTTCGCATTCAAGTCTGGGGACAAGGCGAAGCTGATCGACGCCTACCTCGAGCTGGCGGACGCGCTGCTGCGCAGCGACCTGCCCGACAAGGCGCGATCGGTCTACCAGCGGGTGGCGGAGCACGATCCCAGCAACGAGCGCGCGCAGGCCGCGCTCGGCATGCTGGCGCCGGTGGCGCCCGCGTCCCGGGCGCAGGCGCCCGAAGGCCGGGTGGCGCCCAGGGACGCCAAGTTGAAGGTGCGCGACGAGGCGGCCGTGGACGAGGGCGACTTCGTGGACCTGGGCGCGATGATCCTCGATGAGGAGTTGCCTCAGCGCGACACGCGCATGAAGGTGGCCGACGAGGAGCCGACGGGGGACGAGGAGCGCGATTTCCAGGAGATGCTGGCGCGCTTCAAGCAGGGGATCGACGAGAACATCGACGAGGCCGACTTCCAGTCGCACTACGACCTCGGCATCGCTTTCAAGGAAATGGGGCTGCTCGACGAGGCGATCGCCGAGCTCCAGAAGGCGCTGCGCGCGCCCGAGGGCAAGCTGAAGAGCTCGGAGGCGCTCGGTCTGTGCTTCATCGAGAAGGGCGCGCACGTCGTGGCCGAATCGATTCTGCGGCGGGCGCTCGAGCTGCCGGCGTCGGGCGATCAGGAGCGGCTGGCAATCCTCTATTGGCTGGGCCGGGCGCTCGAGGCGCAGGGCAAGAAGGCCGAAGCACGCGAGGTGTACGGGCGCGCGTTCGCCGTCGACATCCGCTTCATGGACGTGGGCGAGCGCGCCAAGGCGCTCGCCCGCGCCAAGTGACGTGAGCCAGCAGGTCGCGCCCGTCACGCTGCGGGACGTGCAGCAGCCGGTGGCGGCGCAGCTGGATCGCGTCGCGGGCGAGCTGCGGCGCATCATCGCCGCGGACTTCTCGATCATCGCGGCGGTGAACGACCACCTGCTGCGCATGAAGGGCAAGCTGTTCCGTCCCACGCTGCTGCTGCTCAGCCACCAGGCGGCCGGCGGCGACGACCCCCGCGCCGTGACGCTCGCGGCGGTGGTGGAGCTGATCCATCTCGCCACGCTGGTGCACGACGACTCGGTGGACCATTCGGTGCTGCGCCGCGGCATGCCCACGACCAACGCGCTGTTCTCGCACCAGGTCGCGGTGATCATGGGTGACTACCTCTACTCCCGCGCCATCATCGAGCTGGTGCGGCTCGACGACCTCGAGCCGCTGCGCGTGTTCGCCCGGGTCACGAACGCGATGACCATCGGCGAGATGCGGCAGCTCGAGGCGCACGACAAGCTGGCGTACGGGGAGGAGGAGTACGACGAGCTGATCCGGGCGAAGACGGCGTCGCTCTTGTCAGGGGCGTGCGAGGTGGGGGCGCTGCGGGCTCCGAACGCGTACCGCGAGGCCTTGGCCCGATTCGGGCTGCGGCTCGGCATGGCGTTCCAGATCGCCGACGACCTGCTGGACTACACGGCGCCCGAAGCGGTCACCGGAAAGCCGTCGGGGCTCGACCTGAAGGAGCACAAGATGACGCTGCC
>Ga0209056_10000024_pt1 | contig 131222 bp, 123 predicted proteins | sample GraSoiAngelo_114_FD_185876 | JGI IMG/M metagenome (GOLD analysis project Ga0209056, IMG submission 185876) | Grasslands soil microbial communities from the Angelo Coastal Reserve, California, USA - 14_0903_13_40cm (SPAdes) (version 2) | ecosystem: Environmental > Terrestrial > Soil >... | reverse complement strand
GTCGGTACGCGCGTTCCAGGCGCGGGTGGGACTGCAGACGACCGGAACGATCGACGACTCGCTGCGCCAGAAGTTGACGGCGTACTACGATCCGGCGCAGGACGAGAGCGGTCAGGAGAGCGCGTGTTCGACCAGTGCAAGTGCCATCGCCCGAATCGACTACGCGGTGCCCCCGACGACCGCCGTGGATTTCGGGACAGTCAATATCGGGAACTCCGCGGAGCGCGTCTTCACGGTGTCGAACACGGGCTCCGGCACGGTCTCTGGCACTATGTCAACCTCCGCGCCCTTCAGCGTCCTCTCCGGCAGTCCGTTCAGCCTCGGCCCCGGGGCCAGCCAGGCAGTGACCGTGCGCTTCACGCCTACCACGTCCGCCACCGCGACGGTGAACGTCAACGTCGCCGCGGACGCGGACAGCATCCTCCGGATCGTAAGCGGCAAAGGGACGGACGGAACCGGCAACGGGACAGACACGACGCCGCCCACGGTCGCCATCACGTCGCCCACTACCAATTCGACCTACAGCTCGGTGAATGCATCCCTGACGCTGAGAGGGACGGCATCTGACGACGTGGGGGTGACCCAGGTGACGTGGGCGAACGGTCGGGGCGGCACCGGAGCGGCAACGGGGACGACGAACTGGACGGCCGATGGGATCATCCTCCAGCCGGGCACGAACGTGCTGACAGTGCGCGCCCAGGACGCGGCCGGCAACAGCGCGACGGCCAGCCTGACGGTCATCTTCACGCCGAATTTCGTGCTGGCGGTCTCGCCGACGGGCGCAGGCGCCGGGACGGTAACAAGCACGCCCGACGGCATCGACTGCGGCGCGACGTGCGCGGCTGCGTTTCCACATGACACGCTGGTCGCGCTGTCGGCCACGCCGGCACCAGGGTCCTTGTTCAGTGGCTGGAGCGGAGGCGGCTGCAGCGGGACTGGGACGTGCGTGGTGACGGTCAGTGAGGCGACGACGGTGACGGCGACTTTCACGCCGCAGACCTTCCTGCTCATCGTGGTGCCGATCGGGTCCGGCGCAGGAACGGTGACAAGCGTGCCGGCGGGGATCGACTGCGGCGTGCCGTGCGCGGCGGCGCTGTATGCCTACGACACCGTCGTCACACTGACGGCCACGCCGGCAGTTGGTTCGGTGTTCTCGGGCTGGAGCGGCGGTGGATGCGTCGGCACAGACCCATGCCGGGTGAGGGTCACGGCGATAACGGTGGTGAGGGCGATCTTCGGGGCGTTTCCTCCGACGTTGCCTGTGAACCGCGTCGACACCGCCATGCCAGTCACAGCCACGACCGTTACAGTCTGCCCCTCCGCGTGCGACTTCTCGGATCTGCAGACCGCTCTTGATACCGTGTCGCTCAACACGACAATCGTCCTCACTGCCGGCCTGACCTATGCGGGCCCCTTCACACTGCCTAACAAGCGCACTGGCAGCGGCTGGATCCTGATCCAATCGTCTGCGATGTCCAACCTGCCGGTGCCCGGAAACCGCGTCGGACCTGCGCACGCCCCGGCCATGCCCAGAATCACCGCGAATGGCGTCCCACCGGTCGCTATTCGGACGGCGCCCGGTGCACATCACTATCGTCTCGTCGGACTCGAGGTCTCCGCCGACACCGACGCTCCCGGCGCCCTGCTCCGGCTCGGCGACAGCGGCGAACCCCTGCTTGAGAATCAAGCCCGTCAGATCATCGTCGACCGAAGCTTCGTCCACGGCGATGGCGTCCACAACGTCCGGCGGGGCGTCCAGTTCGACGTGGCCCAGGGCGCGATCGTGGACTCCTATCTCGCGAACTTCGTGGACAGCTTGGTCAACGCCCAGGCCGTCGCCACGACCAATGCGCCCGGGCCGCTGGGCGTCTACAACAACTATCTCGAGGCCTCGGGGCAAAACATTCTGCTGGGCGGTGCCGATCCGGCGATTCCGAACCTCATCCCCTCCGACATCCACATCCGGGGCAACTACTTGTCGAAGCCGCTTCGGTGGCTGCCGCAGCCCTGGGTCGTCACGAACCTCGTCGACGCGCAGAACGGGCAGCGGGTCCTCATCGAGGAGAACGTGCTCGAGAACAGCTGGGCCGGGTCGCAGATCGGCGACGTCTTCAGCCTCACCTCGGTGAACCACGACGGGACGGCGCCGTGGTCACAGACGGCCGACGTGACGATCCGCTACAATCTGATGCGCAACGCCTCGGGCGCCGTCGCGATCGCCGGCAAAGCTGGCGCCAATCCCGTGACCACTCCGACGGCGCGGGTCGCCGTGCACGACAACCTCATCCTCGGCATGGCGAGCCAGCCCGGCGTGCGGGCGCCATTTCAAGTCGGCGTGCGCGCCACCGATGTCATCATCGATCACAATACCGTGGCGGCATCACCCGGCCTCGGAGCCCCCCTTCTCCTCTATGGCGGTGGCACCGACACGCTGACCCGCTTCGTCTTCACCAACAATATCGTCGCCAAGGGGGCGAACGGCGTCACGAACGTCGGTCCAGGGGACGGCCAAGGGACGACGGCCCTCGCCAACGCGGCGCCCCGCGCGGCCTTCGCGAGCAACGTCATCGCCGGTATCGACCCGAGCCAGTACCCGGTCGGCAACTTCGGCCCCTCGAAAGAGCCAACGGATGACGCAAACGTTGGCTACGTGGATACCGCGGGCGGCGACTTTCGGTTGTCGGCATCGAGCCCGTTCCATAACGCGGCCACCGACCGCACCGACATAGGCGCGGACGTCGGCGGCGTCAATGCCGCGACGAAGCTCGTGATCGCCGGGTCAACCCTCTGGCCGATCGTCGTCATGATCGATGGGTCCGGTTCGGGCGCCGTGTCGAGCAGCCCGACGGGGATCAACTGCCCCCCCACCTGCTCCTCCCGCTTCCCGGCCGGCACGGTGGTGACGCTGACGGCGACGCCGAGCGCAAATTCGGTCTTACTCTGGTGGAGCGACGCCAGGTGCACCGGCACGGGGTCGTGCGTGGTCACGATGACCGCGGAGACGGCCGTCACCGCCGCCTTCGCTCTGACCTACGTCCTCACCGTCTCACGCGCGGGTGCCGGCGAGGGTACTGTGACGAGCAGTCCGGCGGGCATTGCCTGCGGCGGCACTTGCTCGGCCAGCTTCCCGATCGGGACGGCGGTGACGCTCACCGCAACGCCGAACGCGAATTCGGCATTCACCGGCTGGACCGGCGGTGGATGTAACGGGACAGGGGGCTGCACTGTCAATATCTCCGGTGCCACCACGGTGACCCCCACGTTCACGCCGATCTTCGCGCTGACCGTGGCTCGGGCTGGTACTGGAACCGGCACAGTGACGAGTAGCCCGGCGGGCATCGACTGCGGCGCCAGCTGCACGGGCAGCTTCCTGAGTGGCACGGCGGTGACCCTGACCGCGACTCCGGGCCCGAATTCTGTGTTCACCGGCTGGACGAGCGGTCCGTGTACGGGTACCGGGCCCTGCACCGTGAACGTCTCGACCGCGACAGCCGTCACGGCAACGTTCACCCCGACGGTCCTGCTAGCGATATCCCGGGCCGGCCAGGGCGCTGGCACCGTGAGCAGCAGCCCTACTGGCATCAACTGCGGGGCCATCTGCTCCGCCTCCTATGCCAGTGGAACAGCCGTAACTCTGACGGCGACCCCGGGTCCGAACTCAGCCTTTACGGGCTGGAGCGGCGGCGCCTGCACCGGCGTGGGGTCCTGCACGGTCACGCTGACCGCCGCCACGGCTGTCACCGCGACTTTCGCGTTTTCGCCGGTGGTGCCGGCGAAAAGAGGCGACTTCAACGGCGACGGCAAGGCGGATCTGCTGTGGCGGCACGCGCAGAGCGGAGAGGTGCAGGTGTGGCTGATGAACGGGGCGGCGATCACCGCCTCGGGCTCGCCGTTTACGGTGCCGGACCCGAACTGGAAGATCGTCGGCGTGGGGGACTTCGACGGCGACGGCAAGGCGGATCTGTTCTGGAGACGCGACGGCTCGGGGGACACCTACGTGTGGTTCATGAACGGGCTCGCCATTGCCGGCGCAGCGCCGAGCTTCGCGCTCGCGGACACGAACTGGAAAGTGGAAGGGGTGGGCGACTTCGATGGGGATGGCAAGGCAGATCTGCTGTGGCGGCACGCGCTGAGCGGTGAGGTGTACGTGTGGCTCATGAACGGCGCGTCGATCGCCGCCTCGGGCTCGCCATTTACAGTGCCGGACCTGAACTGGAAGATCGTCGGAGTGGGGGACTTCGACGGCGATGGTAAGGCCGATGTGCTCTGGCGGCACGCCGTCACCGGCCAAACCTACGTGTGGTTCATGAACGGGCTGGCCATTGCCGGCTCTGCGCCGAGCTTCGAGGTCGCGGACACGAACTGGAAAGTGCAAGGGGTGGGCGACTTCGACGGGAACGGCAAGGCGGATGTGCTTTGGCGGCACGCGCTGAGCGGCGAGGTATACGTGTGGCTGATGAACGGGGCCGCGATCACCGCCTCGGGCTCACCGTTTACGGTGCCCGACCCGGATTGGAAGATCGTAGGGGTTGGGGACCTCGACGGCGATGGCAAGGCGGATGTGCTCTGGCGGCACGCCGTCACCGGCCAAGTCTATGTGTGGTTGATGAACGGGCTCAGCATCTCGAGCTCCGGAAGCCCTGCCAGCGTGCCCGACCTGGACTGGAGTGTGCAGAACCCGAAGTAGACCCTCGGCAGGCGCCGAGCGGCGAGGGCGTCATGACGCTTTTCGGCGCCGCAGCCATCCATGACCATGCTTTGTCAACGGCAATCCCAAGTGTCCCCAGGCGCGGTGAAATCCCCTGCCCTGGGTTCACTGCGTGGCCTCGGCGGGACGGACGAGGCTGGCCTTGAACTTCTCTTTGAGCCGACACGAGAACGCTGATCGCGTGATATGCAGGCCTCCGCACACCCCAACGGCTCGAGTGGGTGCGGGCAGCCTGCATGTGGACGTCTCAAGAGACAGAACGACCCTGGTGATCGGTGGAGTTCAGCTTTTCACCAAAAGACTCCACGTCTCTGCGACCAAGAGGTCACGAAGGTCCCTCCTTTCACTCTGCGGCCCTGGTGGCAACCGATGTGCAACCAACAACACCATTACTTCATATAGTTGACTACCACTGATCGATTGCGGCCGGGCACCCGAGGGCACGGTCATGGCGGGTGTGTCAAGTTCAAGCCCGGAGGGGGTCTAGTGTCGGTCTGTAAGAGACCTTGGTACCCCACGCTCCCATGTGTTGCCACGCCCTGCACAGTCTGGGCAACAGTTTTCACACTCGAAGGGCGTAGACACCCCCCATGAAGGGTCGTAAGCATAGGATTTCCGGAACCCTTTCGAAGGTCCCGGATTAGTGGCGCGTGGCTTGCTGTTAGTCGGGTGTGCGATCCCGCGCACCCATGACCTCACCATGAGCGAACAGCGCAGTTTCGGACCGCTCTCCGTCGGTGGCGGATGGCTTGTCGATGAGTTGCTGTTCAGACTCCTCGTCGACCTCGAGATCCAGAAGGCTCAGCGATTGCGGTATAGCGTCTCGCTCGTGTGCTTCGCCGTCGAGCCTGTGTCCGCGGGAAACGGGGAGGCTTCTCCGTCATCCGTTGCGGAGAGCGTTACTCGGCACCTCCGAGGGACCGACGCCGTGGCTTCGTGGAGTCAGGGCTGGCTGTCCCTTTTACTCATCGATGCAGAAACGACCCACCTGCCCTCGATCATCCACCGGTTGACGACTCGCCTCGAAACGGTGGGCTGGAGCGCGGGAGGCTCCTCCTATCCGAGGACAGCGACCCGCGCCGAAGACATGCTCCGTCAAGCGATGGATTTGATGGGCAGGGCCAAGGAAGAGGGCGGGAACCGGCTCTACGTCGCGTCCTGAGGGCGATCGCGGCCCGCGATGCGAGCGAGCGCCTCGCTGAAGTGCCTCAAGATCTCGGGCTTCTCGACGATCTCGGCGACTCCAAGACGACGAACTTCGGCAATCTCGCCGGGTGTCGCCAGGCCCGTCATGATGATGACCGGAAGCGTCGGATCGGTCGCCCTGATTTCCCGGAGCACCGCGACACCGTTGAGCCTGGGCAGGCGGACGTCGAGCACGACTGCGTCCGGGCGCTCGCGCGTCAGATAGGCGAGACCGTCCTCGCCGGTGTACTTGACGGCCGTCTCGTGACCCTGGGAGCCGAAAGCCTCCGCGAGAACATGAGCGACGGCTTCGTCGTCCTCGATCAAGAGGAGCTTCATCGCGTCCTCCTCCCCTGATCTACAACCATCCTATCATTCCAGGAGGTGGCAATTATTTTCGGCTTTACGCGCAAATATTTTTCGACGTGACAGCCCTCATGTGAAATGGCATACTCAGGCTTCCTTTCGAACGAAAGGTGTCGCGTTTCCGGAAACACCTTATATTTGGAGGGTTTAGTGGCGGTGGGTCGGGTCGAATCAGCGGAGAGGCCGCTGGTGCAGCAGAGTACGCAAGACTTCGTCAATCGCCTTCCCCTCTTCGACGGTCATCCCCGGATGCGGGCCATCCGCTCCATCATCGAGAGCATCGCCGACACCGACACGACGGTTCTGATCCGGGGCGAGAGCGGTGTGGGCAAAGACCTCGTCGCCCGTGCCGTCCACGCGGCATCGATACGGCGCGCCGAGCCGTTCGTCAAGGTCAACTGCGCCGCGATCCCGCAAGGGCTGCTCGAGTCCGAGCTCTTCGGCCATGAAAAAGGGGCCTTCACGGGCGCGCATCGGCGCAAGCCCGGGCAGTTCGAGTACGCGAACAGGGGGACGATCTACCTCGACGAGATCGCCGAGTTGCCCCTCGGGCTACAGGCCAAGCTGCTCCACGTGCTACAGGACTTTCGGTTCTCGCGCGTGGGGGGAAATGGGCTGATCGACGTCGACACGCGCGTGATCGCGGCGACGAATCGGGACGTGGAAGAGGCGATGACGCGCGGCGAGTTCCGGGAGGACCTCTACTACCGGCTGAACGTGGTGGAGATCCGCGTTCCTCCGTTGCGGGAGCGGCGAGAGGAAATTCCGGCGCTGGTGTCGTGGTTCCTGGCCAAGTTCAATGCGCAGTACGGACGGCAGAAGCAGCTCCCGCCGGAGACGATCGCTCGGCTCACGGAATACTCGTGGGCGGGCAACGTGCGAGAACTGGAGAACGCGATACGTCGCCTGGTCGTGCTCACGGACGGCGAGCAGATGGTCGAGGCGCTGGCTGGCCGCGGTCGGAACGGGGCCGTCGAGGCCTTGCGCCCGATGGCCAGCGAGAGCCTGCGAGACATCGCGCGCCGCGGGGCGCGAGACGCCGAGCGCAAGGCCCTGGCGGAAGTGCTCGCGCAGGTGCACTGGAATCGGGCCGAGGCGTCCCGCATTCTCAAGGTCAGCTACAAGACGCTGCTCAACAAGATCTGCGAGTGCGGGCTCACGCCCCCCTCTCGTCGAACGTTCTAGACCTCCCGATTCCCTCCAGCGGACGCCCGGGCGACCTGACGGCAAGGCCGGAGCGCGCCTGATGCCGGGCGTCGTCATCAAGACGCTGACCAAGCGCTACGGCGACGTCGCCGCCGTCGAAGGTCTCAGCCGGGTGAGCTGGTATCGCTCCTCGGACCCTCGGGCTCGGCAAGACGACGACGCTTCGACTGGTGGCGGGCTTTCTCCAGCCGGAGACCGGTGAAATCTGGGTGGGCGAGCGCTGCCTCTCGTCCCCGACGACCGTGGTGCCACCGGAGCGGCGCCGGATGGCGATGATCTTCCAGAGCTACGCCCTCTGGCCCCACATGACGGTCGCGCAGAACGTCGCCTACGGTCTCAGGTTCAAGTCCGGCGTCTCGAAGGCGGACCGCGACCGACTCGATGCAAATCTGCGTGAGAAATGCGATTCGAGATCCGGCGCCTCCACGAGTCCTTCGGCATCACCACCCTCTACGTCACCCACGACCGGGCGGAAGCGATGGTCATCTCTGATCGCGTCGCAGTCCTGCATCGCGGGCGCGTCGTGCAGGTCGGAACGGCGAGGATCTCTTTCGGCGCCCGCAGACGCGCTTCGTCGCCGAGTTCATCGGCAGGACCAACCTTCTGGACGCGGTGGCGGGCAAGCCGGGAATCGCCACGCGGGGTTCCCTCCGGCTCCGTCTCGCCGCGCACGACGTGGCGCCCGGCACCCCCCTGATCGTCTCAATCCGTCCCCAGGAGATCGCGCTGGTCGTCCCGGAACGCGGCGCACCGGCCGGAGCGAACATCCTCGCGGGCACGGTCCAGCGCACGAGCTACCTTGGGGACGCGGTCGACTACCAGGTGCGGATAGACGGAAGCGACGTGGTCCTGCGCGTGACACTGCCGCCGCCAGCGCGTTTCGGCGCCGGTGACGCCGTGACGCTGGCGGTGGCTCCCGAGGCATGCGTTCCCCTGACCGGCTTCGACGACGGCGGTGCGGCAGCAGTCACGAGGTAGGAGTACTCTGGGCGCGAGGGCCTTGGAGTGGACGAGTTTCTGCGAGCCGCGGTTGAGGAAGCCGAGCGTGGTCTGGCCGAGGGCGGTATCCCGATCGGCTCTGTCCTGGTCCACGACGGTCGCATTCTCGGGCGTGGGCGCAACCGGCGCGTGCAGCGCGGGAGCGTCGTGCTTCACGGCGAGATGGACGCGCTGGAGAGCGCTGGTCGGCGACCGGCGAGGGTCTATCGAGGGTGCACGCTGTACACCACCCTGTCGCCCTGCGCGATGTGCAGCGGCGCCATACTCCTCTACGGCATCCCTCGGATCGTCGTCGGCGAGAACCGGACCTTCCTCGGGGAGGAGGACCTGCTGCGCGCCCGGGGGGTGGCGGTCGAGGTCGTTCAGGATGTGCAGTGCCAGGAGCTGATGGCACACTTCATTCGGGCTCAACCGACCCTGTGGGCGGAGGACATCGGTGATGGTGACGATCGAATCAACCCCTGAAATGGCCACGAAGGTCTTCGAGCTCATGGAGCGCAATCTCGCGATTGTCCGCCGCCGGCTCGGGCGGCCTCTGACCCTGGCCGACAAGGTCTTGCTGGGACACCTGGACGACCCGGAGCATCAGGACATGGAGGCTGGCAAGAGCTATCTGATGCTCCGCCCGGACCGGGTCGTGTTGCAGGACGTGCTCGGGCAGACTGCCATGCTCCAGTTCATGCAGACCCGACGGCTCAGAGTCGCGGTGCCCACGACAATCCATTGCGACCACCTCATCCAGGCGCGAGTCGAGGGACAGGCCGACCTGCGCGAGTCCCTCGCCGAGAACCAGGAAGTCTACGACTTCCTGCGCTCCGCGGCGGCCAAGTACGGCGCTGGCTTCTGGGGCCCGGGTGCCGGGATCATTCACCAGGTGGTGCTGGAGCAGTACGCATTCCCCGGCGAGCTGATCATCGGGACGGATTCTCATACCCCCAACGCTGGCGGTCTCGGGGCGTGCGCCGTGGGGGTCGGCGGGGCCGATGCCGTCGAGGTCATGGCGGGGTTACCGTGGGAAGTCCTCTACCCCCGGCACATCGCGGTCTACCTGACCGGGAAGCTGGGTGGATGGACGGCCCCCAAGGACGTGATCCTCTACGTGGCGGGCCAACTCACCGTGGCCGGCGGCACCAACGCCATCGTGGAGTACATCGGCCCGGGTGCGAGGACCATCAGCGCTACCGGCAAGGCGACGATCACCAACATGGGCGCCGAGCTCGGCGCCACGACTTCTATGTTCACCTCCGACGAGCGGATGGCGACGTATCTGAGGGCGACTGGCCGAGGCGACCTGGCGCCGCTCGCGGCGCGGTATCCCCACCTGCTCGCGCCGGACAAGGAGGTGGAGGCCGAGCCCGAGAAGTACTACGACCGCGTGGTGAGGCTCGAGCTGTCGATGCTGGAGCCGTACGTGGTCGGGCCGCACTCCCCCGACCGAGCGCGCCCCATCGGGAAGCTCGCGGCCGAGGTCGCCGACTCGAAGAACGCGTTCCTCGACAAGATCTCCACCACCCTCATCGGCAGCTGCACCAACTCCTCCTACGAGGACATGAGCCGCGCGGCGGATGTCGCCGAGCAGGCGAAGGCGCACGGCCTCAAGACGGCCACGCCCTTCCTGGTCACGCCGGGCTCCGAACAAGTGCGCGCCACCATCGAGCGCGACGGACAGATGCAGTCCCTCAAGGACATCAACGGTGTCGTCCTGGCGAACGCGTGCGGCCCCTGCATCGGCCAGTGGCGGCGGGCCAACGACGAGGCCGCGGTGCCCAACACGATCGTGACCTCGTACAATCGTAACTTCCCCCGTCGCAACGATGGCCAGCCGACCACGATGAACTTCATCGGCAGCCCTGAGATCGTGACCGCGTTTGCCCTGGCGGGGAGACTGTCGTTCAATCCGCTCACCGACTCCCTCACCGGTACCGACGGTAAGCCCTTCAAGCTGGCGCCGCCGAAGTCGGCGCCCGAGGTCCCGGCGAAGAACTTCGACCGCGGCCGACCCGTCTATGTCGCGCCTCCCGACGACGGCAGCAGCATCGCGCTCAAAGTGGATCCCCGCAGCGAGCGCTTGCAGCTGATGGAGCCGTGGCCCCCCTGGGACGGCCAGGACTTCCGGGACATGCCCGTGCTGCTGAAGGCCAAGGGCAAGACCACGACCGATCACATCTCGCCCGCCGGGCCCTGGCTCCGGTACCGGGGACACCTCGACAAGTTCAGCGACAACATGTTCATGGGCGCGACCAACGCCTACACGGGCGAGGCCGGCAAGGGCAAGAACGTCCTCACGGGAGAGACAGGCCAGCCCATTTCCGCGGTCGCCCGGTACTACAAGGCCCGGGGTGTGAAATGGGTCGTCATCGGGGACGCCAACTACGGCGAGGGCAGCAGCCGCGAGCACGCGGCCCTCTCGCCGCGCCTTCTGGGCGGCGCGGCCGTCATCGTCCGGAGCTTCGCGCGGATCCACGAGTCGAATCTGAAGAAGCAGGGACTCCTGGCGCTGACGTTCCAGACCCCGGCCGACTACGACCGCATCCGGGAGGATGACCGGCTGAGCCTCCTCGGGCTGAGGAACATGGCGCCCGGCAAGCCGGTCGAGTGCCTCGTCAAGCACGCCGACGGAACGACCGAGACCCTACGGCTTTCGCACTCCTTCAGCACGTCTCAGCTCGAGTGGTTCCGGAAGGGCTCGGCGCTCAACCTGTTCCACGGCAAGTAGCGGTCCGATGTCAGCCGAGGAGCTCGGCGACCGACACGCGGAGGTCGGCGAAGGCGGCGGGACTCACGTGGCCGTCGAGTGCGACGCGCTGCGCATCGCGATAGCCCGAAGGAGTCGGCGCCCGGTAGACCTCGACAGCCTGGCCTTCGACGTCCACGATCCACACTTCGCGGATGTCCAGTGTGGCGTAGCAAGGCAGCTTGATCGCACGGTCACGCTCGAGCGATGTGTCGGCCACCTCGATGACCAGCAGGACGTCCGCTGAAGCCGGGACGGTCTTTCGGTACGCGTCGCGGGGCTGGCGAAGCAGCGCGAGGTCCGGCTGGAGCTGGGTGTTTCTCCCGAGGCGGAGCGGGCCCTGGGGAGACACGAGCGCCCGGTCGGCCAGGTGCTTCACGAAGAACTCGTTGAGGAACAAGACGCACTAGGCGTGCCGGGCGCCGATCGGCGTCATCTCCACGATCTCCCCGTCGATCAGCTCGACCCGATCCTCGTCCGTCAGGATGCCGACCTCGGCCATCCGGTGATATTCGTCCACGGTGAATCGACGTTTCGTCAGCGTGACCGCCATGGCCATCCTCCTGAGAGAATTCTACGCTTGGGGCAGGTGCGAGTCAGCGTCCAGATTTCGCTCCTAGAGCTCCCAGGGCGGATCGATCGCCATCCGAAGCTCGAGCACGGTCGGACTCTCAGCCGCCAGAGCCGTCTTGATCGCGGGCCCCAGCGCATCCACCCCACTCACCCGCTCGCCGCGCGCCCCGAACGCTCGGGCGAGCGCGGGAAAGTCGGGGTTCGCCAGGTCCGTTTCGCCCCAGCGCCCCTCGAAGAGCGTTTGCTGGAGCCACTTGATCGCGCCGTAGCGGTCGTCGTTCATGACGAGGAACACGACCGGCAGCCGGTATTTCACCGCCGTCGCCAGTTCATTGACCGAGTACATGAAGCCGCCATCGCCAACCACGCAGATCACCGGACGGTCAGGCCGTGCGACCTTCGCGCCGATCGCCGCGGGCACGGCGTAGCCGAGCGTCGCGGAGCCCACGGGATAGAGGAAGGTTCGCGGCAGCAGAACCGGGAAGCGCCACTCCATCCAGTAGTTGATCCCGGTCTGGTCGTTCACGACGATCGCGTCGTCGGGCAGCGCGGCCCGCAGGGTCTCGATGAGCCCCCCGATTTGCGCGGTGTATCGGGAGTTCGCGGCGGAGCGAAGCCCCTCCCGCCAGGGATGGTCCCAGGCGGTCCGCGCTGTTCCTGATCCGAGCTCCTGGAGCATCCGGGTCAGTCCATCTCTCGCGTCGCCCACGATCGGGAGCTGCGGCTTGAAGAGGCGGCCGATCACGGTCGGGTCGAGATCGAGATGGATCAGCGTCTGGGAGGGATCGAAGGAGAGATTCAACAGCAGTCCCTGCGTCGATCGATGGGCGAAGCGGCAGCCGACCGCGAGGACGACGTCAGCCGCCCGGATGACCGCTTCGGTGGCGCGGCCGTTGGGCAGGACGCCGTGCCACAACGGATCCCGCTCGCTGATCGCTCCCCTGCCCATGACCGTGGTGATCACGGGCGCACCGAGCCGGCGAGCGACGAGAGACAGCTCGCGCTCCGCCCCGGCCGCAATCACGCCGCCGCCGCCGATGACCAGCGGCGTCGACGCGCGGCCCAGGAGGCGCGCGGCCTCCCGGATCTCATCCACGTGGCACGGTGGCCGGCGGCCGTGGCCGCCGCTCCGCGGCGTGGTTTCGAATCGAGCGGTCAGGAAGTCATTCGGGATGGAGATGGCGATGGGCCCGGGACGACCCGTTCGCAAGAGATCGAACGCGCCGTGCACGGTCGTCGGGATCGCCGCGCCCTCGGTGACCGCTTCCGCCCAGCGTGTGACCGGCTTGAAGCAGTCGATCTGGTTCGGGACCTCGTGGAGCGCGCCGACGTCACGGCCGACCAGATGAGACGCCACGTCCGACATCACGACGAGCACCGGCATCGACCCGGCATACGACTCGACCAGCGGTGTCAGCGCATTGGTGGCGCCTGGGCCGGTCGTGACGACGACCACCCCGGGCGCTCCCGAGGCGCGCGCGTAGCCGTCGGCCATGAAGGCCGCCCCCGCCTCGTGGCGGGCAAGCACGTGGGCGATCTCCGACTGCCCGAGCAGCGCATCGTAGATCGCGAGATTGTGGACGCCGGGAATCCCGAAGACGTGGCGAACGCCCTCGGCGCGAAGGGCGTCGACGACCCACTCCCCGCCCGTTCGCCCTGGCCCTGTTTTCACAGACTCGCCTCGCCTGCGGCTGCGGCTCGCCCTGCCATCCACAGACTCGCCTCGCCTGCGGCTGCGGCTCGCCCTGCCATCCACAGACTCGCCTCGCCTGCGGCTCGCCCTGCCATCACAGCATCGGTTTGAAGCCGCGGTCGATCGCGACGTCCACGAGCGTCGGCCCGGGATGGGCCAGGCACGCCGCGAGCACGTCCCGGAGCTCTGCGGGCTTTTCCACGCGCTCGGCGCGGACGCCGAGCGACCGGGCGAGCGCGGTGTAGTCGATCTCCGGCTCGATCAGGTCCATGCCCGGATACATCCCACGCTTGGCCGAGGCGAGGTCGAGGCTCAGCATCCCGGACTTGAGGATCGCGTACGAGGTGTTGTTCGGCACGACGTACGTGATCGGAAGCCGGTAGTGGGCCGCCGTCCACAGCGCCTGGGGCGCGTACATCACCGAGCCGTCGCCGATCGTGGCGACGACCTTGCGGCCGGGCGAGCCGAGCTGGACGCCGATCGCCGCCCCCATGCCCCACCCGAGCGTGCCGGTCTTCGAGCCGTAGAACGACCCCGGCGCCGCGAACGGCAGATAACGGAGGACGAACGGCAGCGACGTCGCCGATTCGTCGACGACGACCGCGTCCGCCGGGAGCAGCGAGCCGAGCGTGTGCATGAGGTGCGCCTGGCCGATTGGCACCCGTCCGGCTTCGCCCTGAGCGGCCGCCCGTGTCCGCCCCATCAGATCGGCACGCGCCGTGCCGATCGCCTGCGCGCGCGCCGCAGCCCCGGCCTTGTCGGCCTCGGTCATCCGTGCCCGCAGCGTGCCGGATAGCTCGGCGAGCGTCGCCTTCGGGTCGGCGGCGATGCCGAGCGCGATCGGGTGACTCCGGCCGATCTCCCAGGGGTCGTCGTCGATCTGCACCACGCGAAGGCCACGCGGGAACGGCGTGCCCTCGGTATGGAGGAACCAGGTGAAGACGTTCGCGCCGACGATCAGGAGCGTGTCGCACTCCTCGAGCGCCTTCCGGACACTGATCGGCGAAGGAAAGAGACCGCCCCGCCAGAGCGCATGGTTGCCCGGGAAGTTCGTGCGCCGGTAGACCGGCTCGCCGTGGACGCGCGCCCCCAGCAGCTCGGCCAGCGCGGTCAGCTCCGGGACGGCCTGAGCACGCGCCACGCCGTCGCCGGCGATGATGATCGGGGCGCGAGCTCCCGACAGGAGCCCGGCGGCGTGCGCGAGTGCGCCGGGATCGGGCCGGCTCCGCGCGGCGATCGATGGCGGACCGGCCGCGGTGTCCTCGATGGCCGGGCCCATCAGGTCCATCGGCAGCGAGAGGAATACGGGCCCGGTCGGCGGGGTCAGCGCAACCTTGAGCGCCCGCCGCAACGCGACGGGCGCGTCTTCGGCCCGGCGGATCTCGTACGACCACTTGGTGAATGGCTCCGCCATCCGGGCGAGGTCGCCTGCCAGAATCGGCTCGTGCATGAGAAAGCGGGTGTCCTGCTGCCCGGCCGTCACCACCAGGGCGGACTTGGCCCGCGCGGCGTTGTGGAGGATCGAGAGACTGTTCGCGAGGCCCGGCGCCACGTGGACGTTGGCGACGCCGACCTGCCCCGACGCCTGCGCGTATCCGTCGGCCGCCGCCACCACCGTGGCCTCCTGTAGCCCGAGCACGTACTCGAGTCGTGAGTCGGGCAGTGCGTCCAGGAAGGGAAGCTCGGTGGTGCCCGGGTTGCCGAAGAGATAGCGGACGCCGGCCGATTTCAGGATCTCCATCAGCACGGCGGCGACATTCATGCGCGGAGCATACTACCCGAACGGCGGGTCGACCGGGAAGACGGCGCGGCCACACTCGTCACTTCGGCCACGGTGTCGGCGTCGCGGGTCCGAAGCGAAGGTACTTCGCGTCGATGGCCGCACGGATCGCCGCCAACGGCTTGCCCTCGGCCTTCATCCGCATCACGTCCCGCGTGATGTCCAGGCACAGCGTTCAGGTCGCGGCATGGCTGGTGAAGGTGACGTGGCCGGGCGGCTCGTCCTTCACGTAGCAGGAGCGGTTCGAGGTGTGGCCGAGCGAGCCGCAGCCGCAGGTGCAGGGCATCCACGTGAGCGTGTCCGGGTTGTCCACCGCGAAGGCGTAGAGCCGGGCGGCGTCGCCCTGCGCCGCGAAGACCGGCAGGCGACCCCGGGCGACCGTCTGGTTCTGGTCGCCGATAGAATCGACGGTGACCGGCTGCGCTTCCGCCCCCAGCCGCCAGGCCACGCCGCCCGCCGCGAGCCCGAGCACGAGGACGGCGGCGAGCGTCTTTTTCAGGCGCGTCTCCGCAGTGGGTACTCGCGGCCGCCAACACGCAGCGTGCCGCGCCCGGTGCCTTCGTCGTAGTCGGCGAGCGCCAGCAGCTGGAACGCCGCGGCGCGGCTCAGCCGCGCCTCGAAAGCGCCGTCCCGGACGGCGCAGTAGGGCACGTCATCGTGACTCACGCGGAGCGTCGCCGGGTCGACGTCGGCATCCGTGCCGTCGCTCAGGATCGCGTGGAGCACCTCACCGCGGCGCTCGATCCGGGCGACGACGAAGGGCACATCCTCGACCTCGACCGGGATGCGAATGCGCGTCTGGATGTAGTACCCCTGGGCATCGCGCCTGAGCACGGACCGGAGGTTGGCGAGGATCCCCGCGTGCGTGATCTCGACATCATCGTCGAACCAGTCGCCGTTCACGTCGACCCGGAGCTTTGGCAGCCTCCATTGGCTTGCCGTCGGAGCGCCTTCGCGCTCGACGTTCGGGCTGTCCTCCGTTGTCGTCACTCCAGCACCACGCTGGCGAAGGATACCACTCCGTCGGGATCGGGCCACTGGCCGTATCGCTTCACGCTTCCGGCGCCGTCGCCGAGGGTTCGCAGCAGGGCGTAGATCGGCGAGAGGCCGCAGATGCGACGCCGATCACCGTCGCGCGCCACCGACTCGAAGAACGCCTGGGCGTCGCCAGCGGCCACCGGCTCCAGCATCGCGCGGTCCTCACGCTCGATGCGCTCGCGCTCGGAAGCGGAGACGGGCTCGGGGTCGCCGAAGCGCGGGCCGAGGTGGGCGAGATCTGCGCCGGCCACCAGGGCGACCCGACGTCCGCACGCCGCGATCGTCTCGGCGACCGCCTCGAGGAACCTCGGCACGCGAGGGTCGTCGTCGGGACGACGCCCCGTCAGCATCGCCTCGTGGGCGAAGCTCGCCAGGACCGGGACGATGTGGACCTCGCGGCGGGCTGCGTAGAGGTAACGCAGGAAGACCGCCTGGAATTCGATCGAGTGCTCGACGCGGTGGGCGAGCTCGGACCCGAAGCAGTCCTGGCGTGCGCGCGCCGACAGCGCATCCACGAAGTCACGGTCGACCGGGACGTCGCCGAGCGGGCTGGCGTAGTCCTTTCGAGTGAGCGCGAAGGGATGCTCCATTCCGGCGTGGCAGGTGCCGAAGATCACGAAGACGTCAGCCTGGCTCCGCTCGGCCAGATCGCGATAGGCCCACGCGTACGCGGGACCGCCGCGGTGAAAGTCGATGTGAGGCGCGATCACCGCCCGCACCTCGGGCCCTGGTGTCGCCCCGCCGTCGACCGGACCCGGTCCGTCGGGCGGCGCGAAGAATCCGTCGATCATCGCGTGGAGCTCGCCGGCGTCGGCGGCGTACGCCCCGCCGGCGTGGTTCGCCGGCCGAATCGGGGAAGCGAGGAACTCGTCGTCGATGGCGGCGCGCCGCCGGGCGAAGCCCGGACCGTCCAGAAATCCCCGCCGATCGAGGGCCTCGGCGATCTCCGCGATCTGTCGCCGTTCGACCAGCTGCCCGTGACGGCGCATCACCGCAGCCTGGATGTCCGCGATCGTATGCTCGCCGTCGAAGAGCGAGACGATGTCGAGCAGCGGCCCGTGCAAGAGGACGATCGCCCCGGTGTACCCGGCCGGATCGCGCAGGGCCACGCACGGCTGGCCTTCATGCTCGACGGGAAAGGCCTCGACCCGGCGCAAGCGGGGCGCGGACTCGATCATACCTGGAGAAAGTTCAGAGCCGAGACGACGTAAATCTTTGCCGCATCGGCGAGTTCGGTGACCTCCACGTACTCATCGCGTTGATGCGCGATGCGCCGGGTGCCCGGTCCGCAGGTCACGATAGGGATGCCGAGTTGCATCCGGAGTATGGTCCCGTCGGTCGAGCCCGGGACGCCGCCGAAGATGGCGCGCCGCCCTGTCGCGCGGCGGACGGCCGCCACCATCGCGCGCACGAGCGGCTCGTTCCGCTCGACCCGCGTCGCCATCCGGAATCCGCTCACCGGCTTCCACTCGACGGTGCTCCCCGGGCATCGCGCCATCGCCTGCCGGCACGCGGCGTCGATCTCGCGCGCCACGGCCGACTCGTCCGGGCCGGACGTGAGCCGGATGTCGAGAAGCGCCCGGGCGCGCGACGGGATGACGTTGGATTGCTCGACACCCTGCGCCGGGGCCGCGACGACCGTCGGCGTCACCGTCGGCGGGCGGAGATGCCGGCTGCGGCGGCAGAGCCTGCGGAGGCGCCGCTCGAGCGCGGGCAGCTCTTGCAGCAGCGCGCCCAGCGCCGTGATCGGATTCACGCCGGCCTCCGGCATCGCCCCGTGAGCCATCCGGCCGCGAATCGCGATCCGCGCCCAGACGACCCCGCGCTGCTCGAGGCAGAGCTCGTTCTGCTCGGGCTCGCAGATGATGGCCGCATCCAGCTCGCGGCCGATCGCGGTCGTGCAGAAGTGCTTGACGCCGAGCATGTCCCCCTCTTCGTCCACGAGCGCGCCCAGGACCAGGCGGCCGCCGAGCGCCACACCGCTCCGCTTGATGGCGGCCGCCGCGACCATCATCGCCGCAAGCCCACTCTTCATGTCGGCGGCGCCGCGCCCGTAGATGCGCCCGTCGACCAGCTCCGCGGCGAAGGGCGGATAGCTCCACTCGGCGGGATCTCCCTCGGTGACGACGTCCGTGTGACCTTCGAGGAGGAGACTCCGTCCGTCTCCCCGCGCGCCGAGCCAGGCCACCACGTTCGGACGGCCGGGCGCGACCTCTTGCACTTCGAGATCGAACCCTTGCTTCACGAGCCAGGCTTCGACCTGGCGAGCGACGGCGGCCTCGGTGGATGTCGGGTCCCCCGGACGCACCACACTGGGGATGCGGATGAGATCTCGGGTGAGCTCGATCAACTCCGTTTCGTCGATACAGGACAGGGCTGCTCTGATCGCCGCGACGCCCGGGCGGGCCACGGAAGGACTACTCGTGGGGAAAGGACAGGATGACCGAGTCGAGGCGGATGACGCGGTACTCCTCGCCCGCGATGTAGAAGTAGTGTCCCTCGACCTCTTCGGCCGACTCCTCGAAGGCGACGACGGCCTTCAGCTCGGGCATCTCGCGGAACGCGTTGGCGCCCTCATCGAAGCCGTCACCGCGCGCGATCACGTCGCCGTAGCGGATCGGGGATCCTTTCGGACAGTGCACGCGAACGTCGGCCGGTCCCTCGGCCATCAGACGCACCAGGAGGTTGATGCCGTAGACCTGGATCGGGATCGGGGGGGTCATGGATCGATCATACCATTCAGGGTCACACGGCGTCCTGGCCGGGGGCGTCGCTCGTCGTGAGCTGGCGCGGGAATTCGGGCGCGTCCGGCTGGCGCGGCGCCTGCTCGACGGCGGGTAGCGGCGCGATGTCCTCACCAACGCTGGCGCCGAGATCGCGGAACCGACGGGCCGCCGGCAGCACGCGCGTCTCCATCGAGCCGACGAAGCTGTTGTAGGCGTTCACGGCACGCCCGAGCGCCCCGCCGAGCGAGTCGAAGTGGCCCGCCAGCGTCCGGAGACGGTCGTAGAGCTGGTTGCCGAGGTCCCGGATCCGCTCGGCGTTGACGGCGACATGCTCCTGGCGCCACCCATAGGCGATGGCGCGCAGCAACGCGATGAGCGTCGTGGGCGTCGCGACGACGACCCGCTTTTCCATGCCGTCCTCGATGAGGCTCGGATCCGTCACCGCCGCCGCGCCGACGAACGACTCGCCGGGAATGAACATGACAACGAGCTCGGGGGCCGCCGGGAACTGCTCCCAGTACGCCTTGGCGGCGAGAACCGTCATGTGCTCGCGGACCTGCTTCGCGTGCCGAGCCAGCGCGGCCGTCCGCTCTTCGTCGCTCGTGGCGGCCACCGATTCCAGGTACGCGGCGAGCGGCACCTTCGCGTCTACGATGATGTCACGCCCCCCCGGCAGGTGGACGATCATGTCGGGACGCAGACGCCCCTCCTCGCTCTCGACCGTGACCTGCTCGACGTAGTCGCAGTGCTCCGTCATCCCCGCCAGCTCGACGACCCGATGGAGCGTCACCTCGCCCCATCGGCCGCGTACCTGAGGCGAGCGGAGCGCGGTCACGAGGTTGCTCGTCTCGCCGCGAAGCCGCTCGCTGAGGTTCGCCAGCGTCGCCACCTCGGTCTTGAGGCTCCCGTACGCCTGATCGCGTGCCTGCTCGAGCTCCCGGATCCCCGTCTCGTAGCGTGCGAGCGCCTCCTTCAGGGGCGTGACACTGGCGTCGATCTCCTTTTGCCGATGACCCAGCCGCTCTTCCGCGAGCCGCAGGAACTCGTCGTTCGTTCGACGAAGGACGTTGCTGCTCAGGGCGTCGAAGGTCTTGGCGAGGCCCTCGCCCGCCTCGTCCAGCAACCGCCGCTGCTCCTCGAGGTTCTGTCGGGTCGCCTCGAGCCGCGTGCCCGCTTCGGCCCGTTCGCGTTGCACCTGCTCGAGGCGTATCCGGAGCGTGGCGACTTCGTTCTCCCGCGTGCTCCGTTGGTCCTTGAGCTCCCTGACCAGTGCCTCGAGCGACGCGAGCTTCGCGCCGAAGTGCGAGCGCGCGACCAGCCATGCCACAGCAGCGCCCAGGACGAGCCCGATGACGACGAGCGTCGGGTCAGGCACGGCGCCGGGTGGCGCGCCAGTGGCGGCAGACGCCCTTGAAGCCGCAGGGAGCGCAGACGACCGTGTCGCGCCGATCGAGGCAGTCCCCGGACATCCGCTTGTGGCAGAGCGCGAAATCGAACTTCACCGGATCGGCGGGATCGATCGCGGCCAGCTTTTGCGTGATCTCCTCGGCCATCCGCCAGTTGCGCGAGCGCCGGCGCGTCAAGCCGATCGCTCGGCTGATGTTCTCGACGTGGGTATCCACCGGCATCAGCAGTCGTGACGGCGACACCGAGGTCCAGAGGCCGAAGTCTGGCGGCTCCCGGCGCACCATCCAGCGCAGGAAGAGGTGGAGGCGCTTGCACGGGCCACCGACCGAGGGCAGTGGGAAGAGATGGCGGTAGCCCCGCGAGATCCTCCCCCCCTGGAACACTTCGCGCAGGTCGGCCTCGAGAAACGCCCGGGCGAATCGCTCCAGCGCCGGGCCGATCGAGGCGCTCCGAGCTTCGTCGCCGGCCGCGAAGCATTTCTCCAGCGTGCCAAAGCGCGCCAGCAGATCGCGCGCGGCGATGCAAAAGGCGACGAGGTCGTGCGGGCGGTTGAAGCGATACCAGAAATCCTTGAACGCGGCGCCGTCTCGGCACGGCTCGAACTCGGTCACGAAGGCCGCCGGCGACGACCCCATCGAGGCCAGCACTCCCTGGAGGGCGCGACCGAACAGATCGACGCGGCCGTAGGCCAGGCAGGCACTGAGGAGAGCCACGATCTCGCGATCGCGCGGGTCCCCGTAGCGAAGCGGAAATCGGATCGCGTCGAGCTCGACCCGGGCGCTGTAGTCGAACTCGCGGTAGAGCCGCTCGAGCGGCTGTCGCAGACTATGCGCTGCCGTCATTCGAGTGCCTGCCGGCATGATACCATGCGCGCATCATGGACGTGGGCATCGCCGGCCTCGGCGCCATCGGTCGGCAGGTCTGCCTCGCCCTCGACGAGGGCCTTCCGGGCCTCCGGCTCGTCGGCGCGACCGCGCGCGACCGCGAGAAGGCCGAGCGCTTCCTCGAGCGCCTGGGCTCGCCCGCCCCGTTCCTCTCGCTCGACGACCTCGTCGAGGCCGCGAGCATCGTCGTCGAGGCGTCGACGCAGAAACACCTCGAGGAGATCGCCCCCAAGACGCTCAAGGCGGGCCGCGACCTCGTGGTGCTCTCCTGCGGCGGGCTCCTGGGCCGCCAGGACTGGGTGGACCTCGCGGCGGCCAACCACTGTCGCATCCTCGTCCCCTCGGGCGCCATCGCCGGCCTCGACGGCGTCAAAGGCGCGCGGATCGGCGCGATCACGTCTGTCACGATGGAGAGCCGCAAGCCGCCCCGCGGGCTCGCGGGCGCGCCGTGGATCGCGCAGCAGCGGATCGATCTCGACGCGATCACGAGTGAGACGCTGATCTTCGAGGGGCCCGCGACCGACGCCTGCCGCGCGTTCCCGGCGAACGTGAACGTCGTGGCCGCGCTCTCGCTGGCCGGCGTCGGCCCCGAGAAGACGCGCATCAGGATCTTCGCCTCGCCCGAGCAACCCCTGAACCGCCACCGGATCACCGTGCAGGGCGAGTTCGGGCGGCTCGCCGTCGAGATCGAGAACGTTCCCTCGGAGAATCCTCGGACCGGCAAACTCTCCTACCTGTCGACCATCGCGTTGCTCAGGGAGTTGGGAGCGCCCCTCCGCGTCGGGACCTAGCGGCGCCCGCTCCTTTTCGGGAATGGGTGCTCGGCGTGCCCGGAGGGGGTGCGCAATCTGCGCCCCGTCTCGACTCCCACACGCGCCCCGCGCGATGTCCTTACTTGACGCTGCCCGCGGTGAGGCCGCCGACGAGGTGGCGCTCGATGAGCGCGAAGAGCACGACGACCGGGACGATCGTGATGATCGACGCCGCGAAGAGCGAGTTCCAGTGCTGGACGTACGCCGTGACGTACGAGGTGATCCCGACGGTCAGCGGCCGCTTGTCCGGGTCGGTCATGAGGGTGAGGGCAACGATGTACTCGTTCCACGCTGCGATGAACGCGAAGATTCCCGCGGTCACGACGCCGGGCAGCGACAGCGGGAGCACGATCCGGACGAGCACCCGCAGGCGGCCACATCCGTCGACCGCGGCCGCGTCCTCGATCTCCCGGGGGATGGAAGCGAAGAACGCACGCAGGATCCAGATGGCGAAGGCGAGGTTGAACGCCGCGTTGGTGAGGATGAGCGCGGCGTACGTGTTGATCAGCCCGAGCTCGAAAAACTCGCGGTGCAGGCCGACGACCAGGGCCGTCGGCGAGAACATCTGGGTCACCAGCACGAGGAAGAGAAAGGCGGTCCGGCCGCGGAACCGGTGGCGCGCGGTGTAATAGGCTGCCGGCACTGCGGCGAGCACCACGAGCGCCGTCGACGCGAGCGCCACGCTGAGGGATACCCGTAGCCAGCTCTGAAAGCCGGGGTCGCGCAGGACGTCGACGAAGGTGTCCCAGTGCCAGGCCACGGGGGTGAGCCGCGGCGGGCTGGCCCGCAGCTCACCCACCGGCTTCGCCGCCGTGAAGAGCATCACCAGGTAGGGCGCCGTGACGACGAGGGCCAACAGCAAGCCCGCGCAGGCCAGCCGCACCCGTCGGAACGCGCCGCGCGCGCCGGCGACTGAGATCTCGACCGCCATCACGCCTCCTGCGCTCGCCAGCGCACGCTGCGGAGGTACACGAGCACGGCCAGCAGGATGAGCAGGACGTTGACCACGCCGAGCGCCGCGGCGAGCCCGACGTCGCGGAGCGAGCTCTTGAACGCGATCTTGTACATGTACGTGATCATCGTGTCGTGCCCAAAGCCGGGGTTGCGGTCGTTGAGCGTCCACACGATCGGGAACGAGTTGAAGACGTAGATGATGTTCAGCACGGCGGCCACCAGCAGGGCCGGCCGCAGCAACGGGAACGTCACCGACCGGTACGTCCGCCACGCCGAGGCGCCGTCGACTCGCGCCGCCTCGAACACGTCCGCCGGGATCGCCTGGAGCCCGGCGAGCAAGACGTAGGTCGTGAACGGGAGCGACACGAAGATTCCCACCGTGATCATCGCGCCCATCACGGTCGAGTCGTCACCGAGCCAGTCCACCGGGTGGTGGAGGACGCCGAGCGACTGGAGCATGGGGTTGAGAATTCCGAAGTAGTAATCGTAGATCCACACGAAGAGCTTCGAGGTCATGATGAGCGACGCCGCCCACGGCACGATGAGCGCCCAGCGGACCAGCCGTCGACCCGGGAAGCTCTTGTCGAGGAACTGCGCGAGCCCCAGCGACAGCATGAGGGTGACCATGACGATGACCGTCACCCAGACCAGGGTGTTCGCCACGACGGTGGTCAGGGCCTCCTGTCGGAGCAGCCGCGCGTAGTTGCGGAGGCCGACGGAGCCCTGGTAGAGGCCCGTGACCGAGTACTGGCTGAGCGATGCCCTGATGAGCAGCGCCGCCGGATACGCCACGACGGCGCCGATGAGCGCGAGGCTCGGCCCGAGCCACAAGAGCGCCTGCCAGCCGGTCGCTCGCCGCGCGCGGCGAGGACCGCGCACCGTCAGCGGCCGCCCGCCGCGGTGGTGGCGTTCCGCTGTAGCTGGTCGAGGACCTGCTTGGGGCTGCCGCCCGGTTGCACTGCCAGCCCGATGTTCTGCTGAACCTCGAGCTTCACCTTGTCCCACGCAGGATCAGTCGTCGGGACCAGCTTCGCGTTCGGCAGGGCGTCGAGGTAGGGCTTGAGCGTGGGGTCCGCGCGCATCCGGTCCAGTCCGGACTTGGTGACAGGGAGGAAGCCTTCGGCGGAGATCCAGCGGGTGATGGTTTCGGGCTGGTAGTAGAGCTCGAGGAACTTCGTGACCGCGTCCTGATTCCCCGGCTTCTTGAAGGCCATGAGATAGTCCTCGACGGCCAGGGTCACGGCGGTGCCCGCGTTCGTCGGCATCTCGGCGACGCCGTAGTTGACCTTGCCCTCGGTGTCGAGCTGCTTGGCCAGCGGACTGAAGCCCATCACCATGCCGACCTTGCCGTCCTTGAAGAGCTGGAAGGCGCCGTCAGTCCGGTTGGTCCTCCCCGGGTTCACCTGGGTCACCCTGTGCTTGTTGGCGAGGTCCGAGAGGAACTGCAGCGTCTGGAGGTTCTTGTCGCTGTTGATCGTCCATTGATCGCCGGACTTCCAGTCGCCGCCGTTGTTCCACATCCAGATCGACCACTCGGCCTGGGCCTCCTCGGGGCCCAGGGGCAGCGCATAGCCGATGGTCCCCTTGCCGAGGGCCTGGACCCGCTGCGCCGCCTTGACGAACTCGTCCCAGGTCTTCGGGGGCGCCCCGACGCCGGCCCGGGCGAGGAGGTCCTTGTTGTAGAAGAAGGCCCGCGCGCTCGAGAGGATCGGGAAGCCATAGAGCGTGCCCTGGTACTCGCCGCCCCGGGTGAACGTCGCCAGGAAATCGTCTCTGGTCTTAACAGACATGACCTGGTCGGCCGAATGCAGCAGCCCGTCCTTCGCGTAGCTGGAAAAGGAGTTCAGATTCAGGACGTCCGGCGGCTGGTTGTTCTGGATCATCGTGGTGATCTGCTGGTCGATCGAGTTCCAATCGACGACCTGCAGGTCGATCTTGATGCCGGTCTGCTTCGTGTACGTCTCGGACAGGCGCTGCCAGAAGGGCCGCGTGTGATCCTTGCTGTAGTCGGCGATCACGACCTTGATCGACGTGACAGCGGCGCCCGGCTTCCCATCGCAGCCGATGAGGAGGAGCACCGCGACCGCGCTCACCAACGAGAGCGATGTGAGCCGTCGTCGTCGCACCGGGTGTCGCCCTCCTTGCCGCTACGACTGTGACACAGGGGGCCGGGAGCCGAGATGGCTTTTCTGACGGTATCGAGGTCGCGGCGCGCCGCCACCTGACCGGTAGTCGGTCGCGGTCCATGTGGCCGCGGACGATCTGCGCGCTGAGGGCTACCCGCCCGTCGAGGTTTCCGCCTGGTGTCGGTCGAGGACCCGCGCCATCGCGCGCCCCTTGTCCGGGACGGGGTCCGTCACGACGCCGTACGCCTGACGCCCCTCGTGGTCCTCGGGCAGGTACTCGGTGATGGGCAACCCCTCGGGCGTGACGAAGAGCAGGCAGTGGCAGTACTTGTACTTCTGCATCTCGTCGCAGGCGCAGATCCAGCGGCGCTGCTTCGCCTCGGCCGCCGGATCCGGATAGAAGTTACACGGACACAGAGGCTTGCCGACCTGCTCGATGTGCCGGGCGAGCCCCGTCACGACGGTCTCGGTGACGCTCCGGTCCGGGTGGAGCGACGTGCCCGATTTCTCCGCGTACTTCCGCGCGTACGCCCACATCTTGTCCACGTTGGCTGCTGAGGGCTCGTTCATGCCGCCTCCGCGCTCACGACGCGCTCAATGCCGCATCGATCTGGGCCGGGTTGAAGCCGGTCAGCCGCTTGTCACCGATGAGGAGAACCGGCAGCGACGTGAGCCCGAGCGCCATCAATTCCTCACGGGCGCCGGGATCACGGCCGACGTTTCGCTCGGTGAACGGAATGCCCTTGTGCGATAGATACTCCATCGCTTTGTGGCAGGGCCCTCAGCCGACGTTGCTATAGACGGTGACCGGTACGGTCATGACATCGCTCTCCTTGTCGCGAACGGGTCTGCGCCCGATGCCTCGGGCACGCGCCCATGATACACGAGCTAGCGCGCCTGCGTGGCCTCCAAGTAGCGCTCGGCCTCGAGCGCGGCCATGCAGCCCGTGGCGGCCGCGGTCACCGCCTGACGGTAGACGTGATCCTGCGCGTCGCCCGCGGCGAAGACGCCCGGCACCGACGTTTGCGTGGTGCCCGGCACGACCTTGATGTACTCGTTGGGCAGGAGCTCGACCTGGCCACGGAAGATCTGCGTGTTCGGCTGATGTCCGATCGCGATGAAGAGGCCGTCGACCGGACGCTCGTCGAGCGCCCCGGTCTGGAGGTTCTTCACGCGCACGCCGGTGACCTTGCCCTGGTCGACGTCGGCGATGCCGTCGACGGCGCTGTTCCAGATGAACTCGATCTTCGGGTTCTTGAGGGCGCGCTCCTGCATGATCTTGGAGGCGCGCAGGTTGTCGCGTCGGTGGACCACATCGACCTTCCGCCCGAGCCGCGAGAGGAAGAGCGCCTCCTCCATCGCGGAGTCGCCGCCGCCCACGACCATGATGTTCTGGTCCTTGAAGAAGAAGCCGTCGCACGTGGCGCAGGTCGACACGCCGCGCCCCATGAGCTTGCTCTCCGCGTCGAGCCCGAGGAGCTTCGCGGAGGCCCCGGTGGCGATGATCACCGTGTGGCTTTCATAGCTCGCGGCGCCGGCACGCACCACGAACGGCTGGCGCTTGAAGTCCACCGCCGTCGCATCCTCGGCGATCATCTCGGTGCCGAAGCGCTCGGCCTGCTTCTTCATGGTCTCCATGAGCTCGGGCCCCTGGACGCCGTCGACGAAGCCCGGGTAGTTCTCGACGAGCGTGGTCAGCGTGAGCTGACCCCCGGCCTGCACTCCGGTCAGCATGAGGGGCGCGAGGTTGGCGCGCGCGGCGTAGATGGCCGCCGTGTAGCCAGCGGGTCCCGAGCCGATGATGATCACCTTGCGCATTTGTTGTAGCGGGGGCCGCGAGCCAGACTCTGACCGAGGGTGGCCCGACACAGGGCCAGGGGCTCCGCTCCTCCTGCCTCTAAGATGAGACCATGCCCCTCAGAGGTTCAGGATCCGGGCCAGCTCGCCGAGATCTCGGATCTCGTAGGTCGGCGGCGCGACCCCAGGCGGCAGGCGCTCCTCGTCCCGGTTGATCCAGGCGGCGTCCATGCCGAGCTGCTGGGCGCCCAGCACGTCCATGTCGGCGCGGTCGCCGACGAACAGCGACTCCGCCGGGCGCACGCCCAGCCGCGCGAACGCGGCGTCGAAGATGTCGCGCCTCGGCTTTCGCCAGCCGACCTCGTCCGAGACGACGACGGCGTCGAACAGCTCGACGACCCCCGCCCGCTCGAGGATGTCGAGCGCCGTCGGTGTGTAGTCGAAGTTCGAGACGACCGCGAGGCGGTAGCGTTCCTTGAGCCGGCGCAGCAGCGGGCCGTGGTGCGCCGGGAACTCGGCGGCGCGCCCGAGCGCCCCACGGTGGGCGTCGATCAGCGTCCGTCCGAACCCGACCGGCAGCGCGGTCTCGTCCAGCCCGAGCCGGCGGAAGAAGTGCGCGAAACGCTCCGGGGCCGCGACCTCGCGATGGTCGATCGCGCGCAGGCGCTCCGCCTCCCGCCAGCTGTCGCCGAGCGCCTCGTAGCACGCCTCGAGACCGATGTGGGGCGCCTGCGTCTTCAAGATCGCGTGCAGCATCCCGGCCGAGGAGCGCACGGTGCGCCCGTTGATCTGGATCTCGGGCATCCGCTCGCGGTCGAAGCGGACCAGCGTGTCGAACAGATCGAAGAGAACGGCGGCGTAGAGCCTCAGAGCGGCTTCCTCCCGGTATAGCCCTCGTCCAGTCCGTGCCAGTGGCGAATCTCGCGCTCGCCGTACTTCCAGCAGAGGTTGACCTCCTCGCCGCGGCGGAGGTGGGGAAAGTCGACCAGCCCGAGGCCGAGGTCCTTGGCGACGCCGCCGAGCTTCAGGATCTCGTCGAGACCGCGCTGGATCTCGCTCGTGAGCCGCTCGATGCGCTCCTTCTCGGCGCTCCAGGCCCGCCGGTCGAGCACGGCGCCGCCGGCCCCCGCGATCCGTTGCTGCTCGGCCTGCAGACGATCCCGCGCCGCGCCCGCATCGGTGTGAGCCGCCATCACGCGTTCCATGATCCCCGTGAGCCTCGGGATGAGAGCCTCCACGTCGCCGGCCGTGAAGTACCGTTCAGCCACGGATTCCCCCCTCGACGAAGATCGCGTGCACTTCCCTGGGCCCGTGGACGCCCCGCGTCAGGGTGAGCTCGATGTCGGCGGTCCGGCTCGGGCCGGTGATGAAGTTGATGACGGCGCCCGTCCCGGGCGGCGCGCCGTCCCCGTGCCAGGCCTCGAGGAACACGCCGACCTGGTGCAGCGATTCGACGAGCGCGGTGCGATCGAACACGGCGACGTGATAGGGCGGCAGCAGGGATGTCGAGCGCGGGCGCCCGACCCCCGACATGAGGATGAGGGTGCCGGTCTCGGCGACGGCGAGATCGACGCCCGTCAGCCCGAGGTCGGCACGAGCCGCGATCGCCCGGAGCCGCTCCCGCGACGCCGCGTCCTCGGCTTCGGCGGCCGGCATCTCGTGGACGTCCAGTCCCGCGGCCTCGAGGGCGTGGGACAGATCGGCGCCGAGCACCCCGGAGTGCCAGCTCACCAGCTCGCGCGCCTCGCGCTCACGGGCGATGCCGCCCACGACGGACGGCACATCGTCGACGGACGCGACGCGGTAGAACACCCCGCCCACGCGCTCGAACTCGCGACGGAACTTCTCCAGGGTTTCGGGCCACCGCTCGGCCAGCTCCCGGCGAATGGTGTCGGCCTGGAGGGCGGGATGCTCGGGCCGCGTCGCCACCGAGGCGGCGAACAGGCCTCGCGTCTTGCGCATCTGGTCACGGATGCGCGCGAAGAACTCGGCCTTGGTGCTCACAACGGAAGGTCTCGCCGCGCCGACCAGCGCTCCTGAAAAGTGCGCGAGGCCACCGCCGGCAGGTCGCGTGTGCTCGTCCAGTCGCCCAGGCAGAACGGGAGCCGGCTGATCGCTCCGTCACGGGCGAAGGGGCGCTGCAGGAGGCGGCCGGCCTTGGCCGCGAGCCGATACAGCGCCGGGCGCATGAGCACCCGGGCCAGCACTTTGAACGCGACGCGCTCGACCCACGGCGCGATCTGCTGTTCGCGTACCTCGCGGCGCAGCTCGATGAGCATCCGTGGGATGTCGATGCGGACCGGGCACGCGTCGGCGCAGGCGCCACACAGCGAGGATGCGTGGGCCAGATCCTTGACGGAGCGTGAGCCCTCCAGCATGGCCGTGAGAAGGATGCCTATCGGTCCAGGGTACGTGTAACCGTACGCGTGGCCGCCGATCTGCCGGTAGACGGGACACACGTTCAGGCACGCGCCGCAGCGCAGGCAGTAGAGCGCCTCGCGCAGCGGCCCTCCGAGCTGGGCGATCCGGCCGTTGTCGAGCAGGACCAGGTGGAACTCCTCAGGGCCCTCGAGCTCCCCTGCCCGCCGCGGGCCCCTGACGAGCGTCGTGTACACGGAGAGCTTCTGGCCCGTCGCGCTCTTCGCGAGGATCGCGAGGAAGACCATGAGGTCGGTCAGCGAGGGCACGACTTTCTCGACTCCCATCACCGCCACGTGCACCCGCGGCAGCGAGGTGACCATCCGGCCGTTGCCCTCGTTCGTGACGAGGACCACCGTGCCCGTGTCGGCCACGGCGAAGTTGGCGCCGGTGATCCCGAGGTCCGCCTGCAAGAACTTCTCGCGCAGCTCGCCGCGGGCGATCTTCGTCAGGACCTCGGGATCGGCCTCCACCCGGCGCTTGAACTCGCGGCTGAACAGGTCGGCCACCTGCCCCTTCGTCTTGTGGATCGCCGGCGCGATGATATGCGAGGGGCGCTCGTGGGCGAGCTGGATGATGTACTCGCCGAGGTCCGTCTCGACCGGCGTGACGCCTGCCCGTTCGAGCGCCTCGTTCAGGTGGATCTCCTCGGTCGCCATCGACTTGGATTTCACGGCCATGCGGGCGCCCGTCCGGCGCGCGATGTCGACGACGATCGTGCGCGCCTCTTCGGACGTCGCCGCGTAGTGGACGTGTCCACCGAGCCGCTCGATGTTGGCGACGAGGGTCTCCAGGTGGTGATCGAGGCGCTGGAGGGTAGCTTCCTTGATCGCCCGCGCCTGGTCCCGGAGAGCCTCGCCCTCGGGGAAATCCTCGAAGGCCTCGCGGCGGAGATCGATGAACTTGGTCGTGGCGATCGTCAAGGCTTCCTGCAGGAACACGTCCCTCATGGCGCCGCCGGCGCGCTGTCGGAAGGGAGTCGCGAGCTCGCCGTCGCTCAGGGCCGGCCTCCGTCGAGCAGCTCGGCGAGGTGCAGCGCGCGGACGCCCGACTTCCGGCGCTTGAGGCCCCCGCTCATCTGCATGAGGCAGCCGGCGTCGCAGGCGACGAGGCAGCCCGCGCCGGTGGCCTCCACGTTCGCGAGCTTCTTGGCGAGGATTTGCGCCGAGACTTCGGGCAGCCGCACGGCGAACGAGCCGCCGAAGCCACAGCACTCGTCGGCCCCGGGCAGCGCGACGAACTCCGCGCCCCTCAGGTTGCCGAGGAGGGTTCTCGGACTCTGGGACTCTTGAAGCCCCCGGAGGAGATGGCAGGAATCGTGGTAGGTGACCCGTCCGGGCACGGAGGCGGTGAACTCCGTCACCCCGAGCTCCCTGACCACGAACTGCGAGAATTCGTGGGTGCGCGCCGAGACCTCCCTCGCCTGGCGCGCGAGCCGGGTCGAGGCCAGGAGCCCAGGGTATTCGTGCTTGACCATCCACGCGCACGAGCCCGAAGGCACGACGACGTGCTCCGAATCCTCGAACAGGGCGACGGTCCGCGCGGCGACCGCCGCGGCTTCGGCGTGGTAGCCCGAGTTGAACAGCGGAAGACCACAGCAGGTCTGGTCCGGGGGAACGTCCACGGCCACGCCCAGTCTCTGCAGCAGGCGGACGATGGACACGCCGACCTCGGGGAAGAACAGGTCGCCCAGACACGTCACCATCAGCGACGCGCGCCCGCGCCCCGTCATGCGTGGGGCGGCGGCGGGGTCACGACGACCAGCACGAGAAGGGGGACGGCGCCGTCGTTGACGAGCCCGTGCTCGACGCCGGCCGGCGCGACGAGCGCATCGCCGACGTCCAGGGTGTGCTCGGCGGCGCCGAGCCGGAAGCGCCCCCGGCCTTCGAGGACGAAGTAGAACTTGTCCTGGTCTCCGTGCGTGTGGGGCTTCTGGTCCTGGCCGGGGGCCACGCAGTAGAGGTCCAGCTGCGCTCGCGCGGTGGTGGCCAGCGCAATCTTCGCCATCTTGTCCGGCTGGAGCTTCGCGTGATCCTTAACCCTGATGCGCATCGGCCGCTCTTGCCAGCAACTCTACGGGATGAACGAGCGCCACGTCCAGACCGCGCTCCCGACACCCCCAGGCGATCTGCAGAAGGCAACCTGGATTTGCCGCCGCGACCACCCGCGCGCCGGTCTCGACGATTCGCGCGAGCTTGCGTTCGAGGAGCTCGCGTGCCATCCCGGGCTCGAGGAGATTGTAGACGCCGGCGCTGCCGCAGCAGAGGTCGCTGTCGGCAAGCTCGACGAGCCTGAGCCCGGGGATCCGGCGCAGAAGCTGGCGCGGTTCCTGCCGCACCCGCTGGCCGTGGGCCAGGTGACAGGCGTCGTGGTAGGTGACCGTCATATCGAGGGGCCCGAGCGGCAGGTCGGCGCCGGCCAGGAGCTCCGTGACGTCGCGGACCCGCGCGGCGAAGCCAACGAGGCCGGGGATCCGGTGGCCGTATTCCTTCATCGCCGCGCCGCAGCCCGCGGCGTTGGTGACGACGAAGTCGAGGTCTTTGGCAAACGCGGCGGCCAGTGCCCGCGCGCGCGCGGCGTGGGCCTCCACCCGCCCGGCGTGGAGCTCGAGCGCGCCGCAGCACCCCTGTGACTGGGGGATCACGACCTCGTAGCCGGCCAGCGAGAGGAGGCGGGCCGTGTCCCGGTTCACGCCCGGGTAGAGGTGGCGCTGGACACAACCCGTGAGGAGTCCGACTCGCCCGACCACACGCCCGCAGGCGGGGACGACGTGGGGAAGCGGCGCGGCTGCGGGGACGTCGTCGAGGAGCGCCTCCATCGCCGCGAGCCGCGGCAGCCGCCGCAGGACGCCCGTTGTCCGCACGAGCGCTCGGATCCCGGAGCGCTTGTAGAGCCTGAAGAGCGTAAGAGCCGCGCCCAGCCGCGCCGGCTCGGGAACGACCGAGAAGACGAACGCCTGGAGCAGCCGGTGCTTCGCAGGCGGCCCGGCGCGACGGAGCTGGGCGCGCGTCGCCTCGAGGAGCGAGCCGAACCGCACGCCCGACGGGCACGCCGTTTCGCAGGCGCGGCAGCCGAGACAGAGGTCGAGATGGCCCTGGAAGGTCCGAGTGAGCCCCACCCTGCCCTCGGCAGCCGCCCGCATCAGGTAGATTCGGCCGCGCGGAGAGTCCATCTCTTCGCCGAGCACGCGGTAGGTCGGACACTGTGGAAGGCAGATCCCGCAGTGCACGCACTTCCGGATCTCGTCGAGGTCGGGAGCGTCGGCGGCGCGGAAGGCCGTTGCCATCAGAGGCCCCCGACGAAGCGGCCGGGGTTCAGCACGCGCTTGGCATCGAACTCGTCCTTCAGCGCTCGCATCAGAGCGAAGGGGCCAGCCTCGAGCGGCCCCCACGGGTCCACGGCCTTCCGGAGCTCGGCCGACCCGCGCGCGATGACGACGCTTCCCTTGAGCTCGGCGAGCCATGCGCGCAAGCCCGCCGTGGCCACGGCCATCTCGGCGGCGCTTGCGTGGCCGACCAGGACGCGAAACGTCCCCAGGCCTGCGCAACCGCTCATCGAGATCTCCGCTCCGGGCGAAGCCGTACGGACGGCATCGCCGATCGCCCGTTCGGTTGCCGCCAGTCGACCGGCGAGCGAAGCCACGTGGAGAACCGTCTCGTTCGCCTCGGGCATCGAAGCGCGCGCGGCCCTGCTCCAGAACCCCTCCGACAGCGGCACGACCCGCGCGCCTTCGGCTGTCGCCAGCGTGCCCAGGTGCTCTCCCTGTGTCCGGACAGCCTCCGCCACGCTCCCGATGGAGACCGCCACGCCCGCGGCCGCCCCCTCCACCAGGACTGATCTCAGTGCCCGGTCGTTGAAGAACTCGATCCGGTTCGGTTGAAGCGGCGACGCGATGACGCGCTCGACGAACGCCTGCGCCGCCTCGCTCGAGGCCAGCAAAACGAGCCACGATCGCTCCGCGTCGGGCAGCGGATGGAGCCGGAGCGTCAGCTCGCCGAGGACGCCCAGCGTGCCAAGCGCGCCGACCATCAGCTTGGGGACGTCGTATCCACTCACCGATTTCACGACCTTCGACCCACCCCAGGTCACGACGCCATCGGCCTGAACGAAGCGTACCCCGAGCAACAGGTCGCGCATCGTGCCATACCGTACCCGGAGCGGGCCGGTCGCGTTGGTCGCGGTCATGCCGCCGAGCGTCCGGGTGGCGGCACCCGGAGGGTCGAGCGCCAGAAACTGCCGTCGCGGGGCGAGGAGGGCGGCGAGAGCGCCGGCGGTGATCCCGGCCTGTACGGTGATGGTCAAGTCGTCCGGGTTGTATTCGAGTACCTGATCGAGCCCAGAGAGGTCGATGACCACGTCCACGCGCGCCGGAGGACGCCCGAGCTCGAGGGCGCTCCCGCCTCCTCGCGGGACGACGACTAGGCCGTCGTCGTGGGCGAGCGCCACGATGCGGCTGAGCTGGTCGATCAACGCGGGGCGGACGACCCAGCGCGGCAGCTGACCGTCGACGGCGGCGGCGGCGCGGGCGCCCGCGTCGTCCCGCACCCGGTCGCGCCCGGCGATCGTGACGAAGGCTTCGCCGATCGAGCGCGCCGCGACGGGCATCGCGCCTCTAGATCCAGGCGCCTTCGGGCACGCGGGGTCGCGCCGGCCGGAACCCTTCCCCGCAGGCGGGGTGCGACGGCAGCAGCTTGCCGGGATTCATGATCCCGCCGGGGTCGAAGGCGCGCCGAAGCCGGTACATGAAGTTCAAGTCCGCGTCGGCGTACTGAAACGGCAAGTTCTTCGCCTTGTCCAGACCGACCCCATGCTCGCCCGTCACCGTCCCGCCCATCGCGATGCAGGCGAGCAGAAGCTCCTCGTTCGCGGCCTTCGCCCGCTCGAGCTCGTCCGGCACGCGGTCGTCGTAGAGGATGAGTGGATGGAGGTTCCCGTCTCCGGCGTGGAAGACGTTGGCGATCTGGACGCGGTGACGCGCGCCGATCGCGATCAGCTCGCGCATGATCGCCGGCAACTTGGAGCGCGGGACGACGGCATCTTGCAGGAGATAGGTCGGTGCGAGCCGTCCCACGGCGCCCGCGGCCTCCTTTCGGCCCTTCCAGAGGAGCGCGCGCTCGGCGTCGTCGTGCGCCACGCGCACCTCGAGGGCCCCGTGCTCCCAGCAGATCCGTGCGGCGCGCTCGCCTTGCGCCTCGACCTCGGCGGCCGGACCGTCCAGCTCGATCAGGAGAACGGCGGCGGCGTCCTTCGGGTAGCCGGCGCCCGTGCCCTCGTTGATCGCGCGGATCATCAACTCGTCGAGCATCTCGAGCGCCGCCGGGACGATGCCGGCGGCGATGATCGCCGAGACCGCCTCCGAGGCGTCCTCGAGCGCCGTGAACGAGGCGAGGATGGTCTTCACCGCCTCGGCCACGTGAAGGAGCCGGACCGTGGCCGCGGTGACGATGCCAAAGGTGCCCTCCGAGCCGACGGCCACGCCCACCAGATCGTAGCCCGGGCGCTCCGCCGTCTTGCCGCCGAGACGCACGAGCTCTCCGGCGCCCGTCACCAGCTCGAGCCCGAGGACATGGTTCGTCGTGATCCCGTACTTCAGACAGTGCGGGCCGCCGGCATTGGTCGCGACGTTGCCCCCGATCGACGAGACCATCTGGCTCGAGGGGTCGGGCGCGAAGAAATATCCGCTGTTTGCGACCGCTCGGGTCAGAGAGAGGTTGATCAGGCCGGGCTGGACCGTGGCGCAGCGGTTCGGGAGGTCGATCTCGAGAATTCGGTCCATCCGGTTCGTGCCGATCATCACGCCGCCGACCGGCGCCATGGCACCCCCGATCAGTCCGGTGCCGGAGCCCCGTGGCACGATGGGCACGCGCTCGCGGCGGCAGAGGTTGACGATCGCGACGACTTCATCCGCTCCCGTCGGCAACGCGACGGCGTCGGGCGCACCCTTGTAGAAGGTATGCATGTCGCACTCGTAGACGAGCCGACCCTCGGGTGAGCGCACGAGACCGTCGGCGCCGACGATCCGCTCGAGGTCCGCGAGGAAGGTGCCGCTCAGGGGCATGACGCCAGGTGCCCCCCGGGGTGGACTACGAAATCTTCCAGGTGTCTCCCGAGGTCAGCAGCTTGGCGATGTCGCCGGGGCCGCGCTCCGAGATGGCCTTCTGCTCTTGCTCGAGGATCAGATCCTCGTAGACCGGCGCTTCGACGGCCGAGACCACACCGACCGGGATGGGGAAGTCGGGCGCGAAGAGATCGGCGAGGAGCTTGGCGGCGTTCACGTTCTTCTCGTCGTGGATCCAGAGGGTGCTCTCGGGCACGTCCCTGGCGCGAACGACCTTCGGCGTGACGCCCTGCATGATCAGGGCGCGCCGGTCGTCCGGCGGCCCGAAGAGCAGCGGCTTACCGTGCTCGAGCCGGAGCTCGTGCTGGACCTTCGACTCCCGGTCGTAGATGACGTTCCACGCCAGGTCATTGTAGACGTTGCAGTTCTGGAGGATCTCGATGAACCCGGTGCCCTTGTGGGCGGCCGCCCGCTTCAGCATCTCGTCCATGTGCGGGATGTTCCGGTCGACGGTTCGGGCCACGAAGGTCGCGCCGCACCCGAGCGCGAACGCGAGCGGATTGACCGGACGGTCGGCGGAGCCCACCGGCGTCGACTTCGTCACCTTGCCGAGCTCGCTCGTCGGCGAGTACTGGCCCTTCGTCAGCCCGTAGATCCGGTTGTTGAAGAGAAGGATCGTCAGGTTTACGTTGCGGCGCAGGACGTGGAGCATGTGGTTGCCGCCGATCGAGAGCCCGTCGCCGTCGCCGGTGACCACGAAGATCTTCAAATCGGGCCGCGCCACCCGAAGCCCCGTCGCGATCGCCGGCGCCCGGCCGTGGATCGTGTGGAAGCCGTAGGTGTTCATGTAGTACGGGAAGCGGCTGGAGCAGCCGATCCCGGAGATGAACACGATGTCCTCCTTCGGAATACCGAGGTCGGGCATCGTCTTCTGGACCGCGGACAGAATAGCGTAGTCCCCGCAGCCCGGGCACCAGCGCACGTCCTGATCCGACTCGAAATCCTTCTTCGTGTACTTCGGCACTTCTTTGGCTCCCGCTTCGCTCGGACTCATGGCTTGCTCCCGAGAAGCTGATTGATCGCTTCGTAGATCTCCTCGGACGGCAGCGGAAGGCCGCGCACCCGGTTGAAGCCGACCGCGTCGACCAGGTACTCGGCGCGAAGCACCCGCACGAGCTGCCCGGTGTTGATCTCGGGCACCAGCACCTTGCGATATTCGCGCAGGATATGGCCGAGGTCCGGCGGGAGTGGATTCAGATGACGCAGGTGAATCGAGGCGACGGACTTGCCGGCCGTCTGTGCTTGCTCGACCGCGGCCGTGATCGCGCCGTAGGTGCCGCCCCAGCCGACGACGAGCAAGTCGCCGGTGGCCGGGCCGTTGATCGTCGTCGGCGGGATCTCCTGCGCCACCCGCCGTACTTTCTCGGCCCGCGTGCGGACCATGTGGTCGTGGTTATCGGGGTCGTAGGAGATGTTCCCGGTGACATCCTGCTTCTCGATGCCACCGATCCGGTGCTCGAGGCCCGGGGTGCCCGGGCGGACCCACGGCCGCGCGAGCGTGGCCGGGTCGCGGAGGTACGGGAAGAACCCTTCCCGCTCCGTCCTGAACTGAATCTCGATCGGCAGCAGCGTCGTCACGTCGGGGATGAGCCAGGGCTCGGAGCCGTTGGCCAGGAATCCGTCGCTCAGCACGAGCACCGGCACCATGTACTTGGCGGCGAGCCGCACGGCCTCGTAGGCGACGTAGAAGCAGTCGCCCGGCGTGGCGGGGGCGAGGACGACCACCGGCGCCTCGCTGTTGCGACCATACAGCGCCTGCATGAGGTCGGCTTGCTCGGTCTTCGTGGGCATGCCCGTCGAGGGGCCCGCCCGCTGGATATTCAGGACGACGAGCGGCAGCTCTGCCGTCACGGCCAGGCCGATACCCTCGCTCTTCAGCGCGACCCCGGGACCGCTCGAGGCGGTGACCCCGATCGCCCCGCCGAACGAGGCGCCGATCGCCGCGGTGACAGCCGCGATCTCGTCCTCGGCCTGGATCGTCCGCACCCGGAAGCGCTTGTGCAACGCCAGCTCGTGCAGGATGTCGCTCGCCGGCGTGATCGGATAGGCGCCGTAAACCAGGGGGACCTTGGAGCGCTGCGCGGCGGCGAGAAGGCCCCAGGCCAGGGCGCGGTTTCCCGTCATGGCCCGATAGAGTCCCGGCGCCATCTCGGCGGGCTCGATGGCATAGTGCTCGACGAAGATCTCGGCCGTCTCGCCAAAGGCGTGGCCGGCCTTGAGCACGCGGGTGTTGGCCTCGGCGATGTCCTTGTTCTTGGCGAATCTCTTCTTGATCCAGTCGAGCGTCGGCTCGAGCGGGCGCGTGTAGATCCACGAGACCAGACCGAGCGCGAAGAAGTTCTTGGTCCGGTCCTTCTCTTTGGTGTTGAGCGGCAGGTCCTTGATTGCCTCGTGGGTCAGGCCGGTCATATCGACCTTGTGCAGCCGGTACCGCTCGGCCAGCGTCGGGTCGTCGAGCGGGTTCGACGCGTAGCCCGCCTTGTCCAGGTTCCGCTTGTCGAACGCCTGCGTGTTGACGATCAGGAGACCGCCCGTCTTGAGATCACGCAGGTGGACCTTGAGGGCCGCCGGGTTCATCGCGACCAGGCAATCGAGCCGGTCGCCCGGGGTGTAGACGCGCTGGCTGCCGAACTGGAGCTGGAAGCTCGACACGCCGAAGAGCGTGCCGGCGGGAGCGCGGATCTCGGCGGGGAAATTGGGCAACGTGGCGAGGTCGTTGCCAGCCCACGCCGACTCGGTCGTGAACTGCTCGCCGGTGAGCTGCATGCCGTCACCGGAATCGCCGGCGAATCGGATCACCGCACGGTCCAGCGCCTTTCGCGACTTCTCGACGCCGGTGGCGGGAGTCGCTATCTGACCCATCTCGTCCTGTCTCCTCGCTCGGCTCGCGCAGTCATCCCCCACGAGCCCGGTACGGGAAATCGCTACAGAGGCGCCCACCGGCGGCCGTCCAGTGACCTGCCGGCGGACCAAAGCTGATTGTATCGAAGGCGATCGGCGCGGGCAAGATTCCGGACGCGCGGTCAGTCCATCGGACCTCGCGGGAAGGTTTCCGGATGCGCATCTCAGCCGGCGTCCACGTCCTGGGGGCGCTTGATGGCGTCTCCAGGCCTCAGGTTCAGGACGGCCTCCGGGAACAGGTTCGCGAGCCAGCGGATGACGTCGCTCACCGTGACGACACCGATCGGCCGGCCCTCCGGGTCGACGAGCGGGATCGTCCGGTAGCCGGCCACACTCATGCGGTTCACGGCGTAGGCCACGCGGTCGCGCGCTGTCAGCGCCTCGGGGTTGCGCGTCATCACCCCCGCGAGGGCTGTCCGGCGGGCGTCGAGGTCCTTGCCGACGACGCGCGTGAGGACGTCGCGCTCGGTGAAGATGCCCGTGAGCCGTCCCATGGCGTCGGTGACGAGCACTCCGGCCTGCCGCCGGGCCAGCATCGTCTGGACGGCCTCGTGGACCGTGGCGACCTCGGCAAGGCAGATCGGCTCGGCCGGCGACAGGACCGCGATCGTGTCGTTCAGCAGAGCACCGCGGAGGTCGTCGGTCTCGGTCAGGTCGTCGTCGATCGTCGCAGAGTACTCGTCCTCGAACTCACCACGCATGACTTCCCTCCCCGGCTCCGATCCTAACCCTTCGTCACGAACCCGGCAACGGCGCGGCCGGCCGCGTCACGAGCGCGCCGCGACACGGGCGGGTTCCTCGTTGGCGTCCTTGTTGGCGTCCTTGAGCAGCTGGATGAACCGGCTCACCGTCGGCGTGAGCAGCTTCTGGCGGCGATGGATCAGGCCGACGGGCCGTACCAGATCCGTGATGCCGAGCGGGACGACGGCGAGCGTGCGGATGGAGGCCTCGTTCTGCACCGTGTGACGAGGGAGGATCGACACCCCGGCCGCGATGATGATCGCCTGCTTGATCGTCTCGATGTTGTCGAACTCCATCACCGTGTTGACCTTGACGTTGTGCTGGCGGAGCGCCCGGTCGATCGCCTTGCGGATCGTCAGGCCCGCGTCGAACGCGACGAACGTCTCGCCGACGAGGTCGGCGGGCACGACGACGCGCCGCCGCGCGAGGCGATGGTTCGGGTGGCACACGAAGGCCATCGGCTCGGACCGGAGCGGTACGATGGCGAGTGCCCGGTCGGCCGGCGGATACGACATGATCCCGACGTCGGCCTCGCCCTGGATCACGGCCTCGACGACCTTGTGCGGGTGCAGGCATTCGAGCTGGACACGCGCTTCCGGATACAGCGACATGAACTGCTGCACGTTGCGGCTCACGTCGTGCAGGCCGACCGAGTAGATCGCCGCGACCCGTACCGTGCCGTCTACCCGGGCCTTCACCGCCGCGATCTCGGCCCTCGCCTTTTCCCACGACTCGAGGAGCCCCCGGCAGGCCTCGTAGAAGGCCTGGCCCTCGGGGGTCACGACGAACGGGCGCTTGGTTCGGTCGAGGAGCGCCGCGCTCAGCTCCGTCTCGAGCTGCTGCATCGCCTGGCTGGCCGCCGACTGGGAGACGAAGTTTTGCGCGGCCCCTCGCGAAAAGGACCGGTGCCGGACGACGTCGCAATAGAGACGGAGTGTCTCGAGATGCACGGCTCGATTATAAGCGATGCTGATACTTACTATCCGACTTTTTGGGGATGACTAATAATGCAAATGCCGGTACTATCGGCCAACTCATTTTCTCAAAAGGGATGGCGCCCATGACGGAAGTTCGGCATCGAGCCACCGTGCCCGGTCCCCCGCCGGCCCAGGGCCTGTACGACCCGCGTTGCGAGCACGACGCCTGCGGCGTCGGCTTCGTGGTCGACATCAAGGGCCGGCGGTCACACACGATCGTGCGCCAGGCGCTCCGGGTTCTCATCAACCTCCTCCACCGGGGCGCGTGCGGCTGCGAGGCGAATACCGGCGATGGCGCCGGGGTCTTGCTCCAGGTGCCGGACAAGTTCCTGCGGCGCGAATGCGATCGCCTGGGGATCCCCCTGCCGCCGGCGAGGGAGTACGGTTGCGGGCTCGTGTTCCTGCCGCGGGACGCGGAGCAGCGTGACCGCGTGCGCGCGCTCCTGCACTCGATCGTCGACGAGGAGGGCCAGCACCTCCTCGGCTGGCGGGACGTCCCGACCGACGACCACCTTCTCGGCGCCAGCGCGCTCTCGGTCGAGCCGCACATCACCCAGGTGTTCATCGGTCGCGGAGGGGCCGTGCGGGATCACACCCACTTCGAGCGCAAGCTCTACGTGATCCGGAAGCTCTTCGAAAAGGCGGTGGTGGCGCTCGACATTTCGGAAAACAAGTTCGCCTACATGCCGAGCCTCAGCTCGAACACGCTCATCTACAAGGGGATGCTCAGCGCCGACCAGATCGAGACGATGTATCCCGACCTCGCCGATCCCGACGTGGAGTCGGCGCTCGCGCTGGTGCACCAGCGCTTCAGCACGAACACGTTTCCGTCCTGGCCGCTCGCGCACCCGTATCGGTATGTCGCCCATAACGGGGAGATCAACACGCTCCGCGGGAACATCAACTGGATGCGCGCGCGGGAGGCGCTCTGCCGGTCGGAGGCGTTCGGCGACGACCTGAAGAAGGTGCTGCCGGTCACGCGCGACGGCCTGTCGGACTCGGCGACCTTCGACAACGTGCTCGAGTTCCTCGTCATGAACGGCCGGTCGCTCCCGCACGCGATCCTCATGATGATCCCGGAGCCGTGGCAGAACCACGAGTCGATGAGCCCGGAGCGGCGGGCATTCTACGAATATCACGCCTCGCTGATGGAGCCGTGGGACGGGCCGGCCTCGATCGCGTTCACCGACGGCACCGTCATCGGCGCCGTGCTCGACCGGAACGGGCTCCGCCCCTCGCGCTACTACGTCACCAAGGACGACATGGTCATCATGGCCTCCGAGGTCGGCGTGCTCGACATCCCCGCCGAGAAGATTCTGGTCAAGGAGCGGTTGCATCCCGGCCGGATTTTCCTCGTCGACACCGCCCAGGGTCGCATCATCGACGACGAGGAGATCAAGGCTCGGCTCGCCGCCGAGCACCCCTACGCCGACTGGCTCCGGGACAACCTCGTCCACCTCGAGGAGCTGCCGGCGCCCCCGGTGTCCGCGCCCGACCCCGCGACGGTGCTGACCCGGCAGATCGCGTTCGGCTACACCCACGAGGACCTGAGAATCCTGCTGCTGCCGATGGCCAAGAACGGCGAGGAGCCGGTGGGCTCGATGGGCACCGACACGGCGCTGGCGGTGCTCTCGAACCGTCCCCGGCCGCTCTACGACTACTTCAAGCAGCTCTTCGCCCAGGTGACGAATCCCCCGCTCGATCAGATCCGCGAGGAGCTGGTGACCTCGATGGAGTCCACGGTCGGCCCGGAGCGGAATCTGTTGACGCCCGAGCCGGAGTCCTGCCGGCAGATCGTGCTGAAGGATCCGGTCATCACGAACGAGGAGCTCGCCAAGCTGGCCCACGTCGCCGAGCGGGGCTTCAAGTCCATCACGCTGCCCATGCTCTACCCGGTCGCCGCGGGCGCCGCCGGGCTCGAGCGCGCGCTCGAGGACCTCCAGCGTCGCGCGAGCGCGGCGATCGCCCAGGGCTACAACGTCATCATCGTGTCGGACCGCGGGATCGACCGCGAGACGGCGGCGATTCCGAGCCTCCTCGCCACCGCGGCGGTGCACCACCACCTCGTCCGGCGCGGGGAGCGCACGCGCTGCGGGCTCGTCGTCGAGGCCGGTGACGCGCGCGAGGTGCACCACCTCTGTCTCCTGATCGGCTACGGCGCGGGCGCGGTCAATCCGTGGGTCGCCTTCGAGACCCTCGACGACATGATCCGCGACGGCTTGCTGACCGACACCGATCGGGCGAAGGCGGTGGAGAACTACATCAAGGCCCTCAACAAGGGCATCCTCAAGGTCATGGCCAAGATGGGGATCTCCACGCTGCAGAGCTACACCGGCGCCCAGATCTTCGAGGCCATCGGGCTGAACGGCGACCTGGTGCACCGCTACTTCACCGGCACCGTCTCGCGGGTCTCCGGCATCGGGCTCGACGTGATCGCCGACGAGGTGCAACGGCGTCACGCGCACGCCTTCCCCGAGCGGCCACTCGGCGCGGAGCTGGACTGGGGCGGCGAGTACCAGTGGCGACGTGACGGCGAGCATCACATGGTCAATCCCGACATGATCGCCAGGCTCCAGCACGCGACGCGGGCCGGCAGCTACCCGCTCTTCAAGGACTACACGCGCCTCTGCGACGACCAGAGCACGCGGCTCGCGACGCTGCGTGGTCTCATCCAGCTCCGGCCGGCCGCGACGCCGCTCGCGCTCGAGGAGGTCGAGTCGGTCGAGTCGATCCTGAAGCGCTTCGCCACCGGCGCGATGTCCTACGGATCGATCAGCCAGGAGGCGCACGAGACCCTGGCCATCGCCATGAACCGCATCGGTGGGCGATCGAACACCGGCGAGGGCGGTGAGGACGCGGCGCGCTACACACCCGACCCCAACGGGGACTGGCGCCGGAGCGCCGTCAAGCAGGTCGCCTCCGGACGCTTCGGCGTGACGAGCGAGTATCTCGTCAACGCGACGGATCTCCAGATCAAGATGGCCCAGGGCGCGAAGCCGGGCGAGGGCGGCCAGCTTCCCGGGCCCAAGGTCTATCCCTGGATCGCGAAGGTGCGCTTCGCGACCCCGGGCGTCCAGCTCATCTCGCCGCCGCCCCATCACGACATCTATTCGATCGAGGACATCAAGCAGCTCATCCATGATCTAAAAAATGCCAACCCCGAGGCGCGCGTCCACGTGAAGCTCGTCGCCGAGATCGGTGTGGGAACGGTCGCGGCCGGGGTGGCGAAGGCCTTCTCGGACGTGGTGCTGATCTCCGGCCACGACGGCGGCACCGGCGCCTCGCCCCTCACGTCGATCAAGCACGGCGGCGTCCCGTGGGAGCTCGGTCTGGCCGAAACGCAACAGGTGTTGGTGCTGAACAAGCTCCGCGACCGCATCGTGGTCCAGGTCGACGGCCAGATGAAGACCGGCCGGGACGTCGTCATCGCCGCCCTGCTCGGCGGCGAGGAGTATGGCTTCTCGACGGCGCCGCTGGTCGTGCTGGGCTGCATCATGATGCGCGTCTGTCACCTCAACACCTGCCCCGTCGGCATCGCCACGCAGGATCCGGAGCTCCGCAAGCGCTTCGCCGGACGCGCCGACTACGTCGTGAACTTCTTCCGGTTCGTCGCCCAGGAGGTCCGGGAGCACATGGCTCGGCTCGGGTTCCGGACGATGGACGAGATGATCGGGCGCGTCGACCGGCTCGACTTCAAGCCGGCCCTCGACCACTGGAAGGCCCAGGGGCTCGACCTCTCCGCGATCCTCTACCAGCCCGACATGCCGCCCGAGGTCGCCCGGCGCCGCGTGCGATCTCAAGATCACTCGTTGGAGAAATCACTCGACCACACGACGATCGTCCCGGCGTGCCGGGAAGCCGTCGAGTATCGCAAGCCGGTCGAGCTGCAGCTGCCGATCCGGAACGTCAACCGCACCGTGGGCACCACGCTCGGCTATCACATCACGAAGCGGTGGGGCGGCGAGGGATTGCCCGACGACACGGTCCGCATCCACTTCACCGGGTCGGCCGGCCAGAGCTTCGGCGCGTTCGTCCCGCGGGGCGTCAGCTTCACCCTCGAGGGAGACGCCAACGACTATTGGGGCAAGGGGCTGTCGGGCGGCAAGCTCATCGTCTTCCCCCCGCGCGGGAGCACCTTCGTCCCCGAGGACAACATCATCATCGGCAACGTCGCCCTGTACGGCGCGACCAGCGGCGAGGCCTACGTCCGCGGTGTCGCGGGCGAGCGCTTCTGCGTGCGCAACAGCGGCTGCCACGCGGTCGTCGAGGGCATCGGCGACCATGGCTGCGAGTACATGACGGGCGGGAGAGTCGTCGTGCTCGGACGGACCGGGCGGAACTTCGCCGCCGGCATGTCCGGCGGCATCGCGTACGTGCTCGACGCGGACGGTGACTTCAAGCGCCGGTGCAACCTCGGCATGGTGGACGTGGAGCGGCTCGACCAGCCCGAGGAGATCCGCCTGGTGCGTGACCTGATCCGGCGGCACATCGAGTTCACGGGCTCGACCTATGCCGCCGGCATCCTGCGCGACTGGATCGACGTACAGTCGCGCTTCGTCAAGATCATGCCCCGGGACTACAGACGCGTGCTCATGGCCGAGGCGCGCGCGCGTGCCGAGGGGCGGCCGCCGACCTTCGCCGAGCTCGTCGGGACCGGCAGTGGGTAAGGTCACCGGCTTCCTCGAGATCAAGCGGAAGAAGCCGCCCGCGCGTCCCGTCACCGAGCGTGTCCAGGACTGGAAGGAGTACTACCTGCCCTATCCGGTCGAGGACCTCACCAGGCAGGCGGCGCGCTGCATGGACTGCGGCATTCCGTTCTGCCACCAGGGCTGCCCGCTCGGGAACATCATCCCGGACTGGAACGATCTGGTCTACAAGGGCCAGTGGCGCGAGGCGATCGATCGCCTGCACGCGACGAACAACTTCCCGGAATGGACGGGACGGCTCTGCCCGGCGCCGTGCGAGGGGGCGTGCGTGCTGGGGATCAACGACGATCCGGTGACGATCAAGGGCGTCGAGCTGGCGATCATCGAGCGCGCGTTCGACGAGGGCTGGGTCGGCGTCCAGCCGCCGGCCGTCCGCACGGGCAAGCGGGTCGTGGTGGTGGGTTCCGGACCGGCGGGCCTCGCCGCCGCCGAGCAGCTGAACCGCGCCGGGCATGCGGTGACGGTCTTCGAGCGCGACGACCGGATCGGCGGTCTCCTGCGCTACGGCATTCCCGAGTTCAAGATGGAGAAGCGGTTCATCGACCGGCGGCTGCAGATCATGGAGAAGGACGGCGTCGTCTTCCAGACCAACTCACACGTCGGCGTCAACGTGCCGGTCGAGGCGCTGCGTCGAGACTTCGACGCGATCGTCCTGGCGGGCGGTGCCTGCTGGCCGCGAGACCTGCCGGTGCCCGGGCGCGAGCTTCGGGGCATCCACTTCGCGATGGAATACCTGACGCTCCAGAACAAGCGCTGCGAGGGTGACCTGATCGCCGACGAGAAATTCATCACGGCCCAGGGCAAGCGCGTCGTCATCATCGGCGGAGGCGACACGGGCGCCGACTGCCTCGGCACCGTGCACCGCCAGGGCGCGCTCTCCGTCCACCAGTTCGAGCTCTTGCCGCGGCCGCCCGCCGCGCGCGCCGCGGACAACCCCTGGCCCCAGTGGCCCAACATCTTCCGCGTGTCGGGTGCGCACGAGGAGGGCGGCGAGCGCGTCTACGCGGTCTCGACGCAACGCTTCCTCGGCGACGCGCGCGGCCACGTGCGTGGACTCGAAGCCGTGAGGGTCGACCTCGTGCGCGAGGGCGGTCGGCTGGAGTTCAAGCCGATCCCGGGAAGCGAGTTCACGCTGGAGGTGGACCTGGTCCTGCTCGCGATGGGGTTCCTCGGGCCCGAGCGCCCGGGGATGCTGGGCGACCTCGGCGTCAAGCTCACCGAGCGCGGCAACGTCTGGCGCGACGCCAACTGGATGAGCAGTGTGCCGGGCGTGTTCGCGTGCGGCGACATGCAGCGCGGCCAGTCGCTGATCGTGTGGGCGATCGCGGAGGGCCGCTCGGCCGCGCGGGGCGTCGATCTCCACCTGATGGGCAAGTCCGAGCTTCCCGCTCCCCTTCCCTGAAGCGTCGCGCGCCTCGCGGCCGCACTATCGCACCCTGAGCGGCTCGCCGACCAGGGCCCACCAGGGCAGCGCCGATCAGGAAGAAGGGCACCGGGTTGGCGAAGCCCTGCAGCGCGTCGCGGAGGCTCCGCGTGGCGCCGCTGAGCGCCAGGAGCGTCACGCCGACGAGGGCGGCAACGCCCGGCTCGAGGAGCTCGCCCGTCCAGAGCAGGATGGTGATCAGCGTGACGATCAGCGCCCGCTGGCCGGCCAGCGGGAGGCCGGCCAGCAGGGGCGGGAGGAACAATCCCGCGGCGAGGCCGGCGAGTGGGACCGCGAGCGCGAGTGTCCGTCGTCGTGTCCCGCCGGCCACGGCCGCCTCGGTTCGGCTCATCGCGCGGCGCCATCCTCCCACGAGGGGCGTGGCGGAGTCGAGTGAGGCGTCAGCGTTGCCGCGCGACGAGACGCGGCTCCGTGCGTCGTTTCGGGCCTTCGTTGCGAGGCGGGCGCGGTGACGCTCGCCGTCTACGCGGCCGGCGAGTGACCCGGACGACGGGGAACGCCCGGCCCGACGAGCGGGCTCTGCCAGAGCGCGTGGCCGACGAAGAACGGGCCGAGCGTCTGGATGTACTGCGCGGTCTGGACGGTCTTCCGCATGGCCTGCACGAGGTGCGAGAGCGGATGGAGGTGGCGGCCGACGAGGCCGATGACGAAATCGTTGTCGTGGGCGTCGAGCCCATGACAGGCGAGGCGGATGTCGTGGGCGAGGTCGGCGTCGCCGTAGGCGCGGCCCAGCACGCTGTGCTCGCGGATGACGGCGCCCTGCTCCTGCGGTGAGAGCCGGCTGAAGGCGCCGGTCCGACGCAGCGGATACCAGATCCCCCAGGGCCACGCCGCGTTGAGGGCGGCGCGGCGCGGCCGCTGGAGCAGCCAGTCCTCGAGGTCCGTCTCGAATCCGGAGGCGTAGGTCCGCCCGAACATCGTCAGCTCGGGTTTCTGCACCAGTCCGGCGAACGGATCAGCGTTGAGCACCTCGCGCAAGGCGGTCACGAAGAAGAGAGGGTCCTCGCTGATCGCCAGCACGCCCACGCCCCGTGCGTCGTTGACGTCCTGGTAGAGCACCGCTTCGATACGGCTCGACTCGAGGACCCGAAGCAGCGGCTTCGCGTCCAGGCAGCCGCCGAATGCCTGCAGCTGCATGAAGAGCCGCCGGTCGGAGGTCTGCCCGTCGGCCCCACGCTCCTGGACGTCGATCTTCGTGTCAGCAGCGCTCACGGTGCATCCTCCTCGCGGCGCTACCCGCCCCGCGTGTGCATCTCCAGGTGCGGGTCCTCGCGCAGACGACCGATCTGCACGAGGGGCGTCCGATCCCGAAGCCGCAGGCGTTGCTCGGCGCCACGGTCGGCCCGGCGCTTCCACGCGTCGACGATCAGCGCCTTCAGCTCGTCTCGCGACGCTCCCTGGCGGAGGGGGCCCCGGAGATCGATCCCCCGCTGCGCGTACAGGCAGAGGTACCACATGCCGTCGGCCGTGAGGCGGCTTCGGTCGCAGCTCGCACAGAACGGTTCGGTCGTCGACGAGATGATGCCGAAGACCGTGCCATCGGGGAGCGCGTAGCGGTCGGCGGGCGCCGTGCTCTCCTCCACCACCGGCTCGATCCGGCCGTATCGCCGGCCCAGCACCTCGAGCATCTCGGCGCGGCTCACGACCTTGTCCATCGACCAGCGCGTCGCGCCCCCGACGTCCATGTACTCGATGAAGCGGATCTCGGCCGGCACCCCCTGGCCGTACTCGAGCAGGTCGGTGAGCTCGTCGTCGTTGACGCCGCGCATGACGACGGTGTCGAGCTTCGTCCGGGCGAAGCCCGCCGCGTGGACCGCGGCGATCCCCTCGAGCACCTGGGCGTGATTGGCGCGCCGCGTGAGTGCCGTGAAGCGGTCTGGCCGCAGCGTGTCGAGGCTTACGGTGACACGGCCGAGCCCCGCCTCCTTCAGCGAGCCCGCCTGCTCGGCGAGCAAGACGCCGTTCGTCGTGATCGCGAGATCGCGGAGACGCGGCTTGGCCGCCAGCAGCCGGATGAGCGCCCCGAGGTCGCGCCGTAGCAGCGGCTCGCCGCCGGTCAGCCGGATCTTGTCGACGCCCAGGTCCATGAAGATGTCGGCGAGCGCGCTCACTTCCTCGAAGTGGAGGATCTGCTCGCGCGGGAGCCAGACGTAGTCCTCTTCCGGCATGCAGTACGCGCAGCGGAGGTTGCAGCGGTCGGTCACCGAGATCCGGAGGTTCCGGAGCGAGCGCTGGAACGTGTCGTGGACCACCATCAACGCGCTCCGACCGCGACGGTGCTCTCGGTCTGGGCCCGCTCCCACTCGCGCAGCAGCCCGGCCTTCTTGACGCCGACGTCGAAATGATCCCACGGGAGCCGCTCGCCGATGGGCCGGTCGCGCGTGGTGTAGAACTCCGCGTCACCCGGCCATTCGCGGAGCGCCCGCCGCCAGTCCCCGCCGTACGACGCCGCCAGCTCGAGAAAATCGGCGACGCGCCGGTCGCCCCGGGCGAGCAGCGCCTGGAGAGCCGCCTCGCGCGGGTTCTCGTGGAGCACGCGGACGTTGGAGAAGCGGCGCACGCCGCGCTTGATGATCTCGAGCTTGGCCTGGAGCGACTCCGCACCGTCGAACGGCGCCCACTGGAACGGCGTCCAGGGCTTGGGGACGAACGAGGAGATCGACAGCGTGAGGCGCCCGAAGGGCCGGCCGGTCGCGTCGGGCACGCGCAGCCGCTCGAGCATCCGCCCGGCCAGGTCGACGATCGCCTCGATGTCCTCGCTCGTCTCGGTCGGCTGACCGATCATGAAATAAGTCTTCAGATTGGGGATGCCGTGGGACCGGACGAGGTCGCACGCGGTCATGAGCTGTGCGTCGCTGATCGGTTTGCGAACCGCCCATCGCAGCCGCTCGGTGCCCGCCTCGGGCGCCATCGTGAGCGTACGGTGTCCGCCGCGCGCCAGTGCCGCCACGAGGTCTTCCGTCAGGCTGTCGGCGCGGAGCGAGGAAATCGACAGCTCCAGGCCGTTCTCCTCGATGACCTTCAAGAGCTCGCCGAGCCACGGGTAGTCCGACACGCAGGCGCCGACCAGCCCCACCCGGCGCTCGCCGCTCGCCGCCATCCGGGCGACGGTCTCCCTGAGCGCCTCGACGCTCCGGTGTCTCACGGGGCGGTACACCTGCCCCTCGAGGCAGAAGCGGCATCCGCGCCCACAGCCCTTGCCCACCTCGAGGAGCGCCATGTGACCGTACTCGGCGTGTGGCGTCTTTACCGCCGCGATCGTCTCGAACGCGTTCACGCTCCGGAGCCGTCGCTTGACGACGACGCGGGGCGCCGCGTCGCGCGCGGCGACCGCCTCGAGGGTCCCGTCGATCCCGTACGCGACGTCGTACTGCCCGGGGACGTAGATGCCGTCGAGCGTCGCCAGCGATGCGAGGAACGCTGCGCGGTCGTGGTAGCGCTCACGGTAGGCGTCGATCAGCTCGACGACCAGCTCCTCGCCCTCGCCCACGACCACGAAATCCATGAACGGTGCGATCGGCTCCGGATTCGAGAAGGCGCAGACGCCGCCCATCAGCACCAGCGGATCGTGGGCCCGCCGTGCGGTGGCGCGCAGCGGGATCCCGGCCATCGCCAGCAGGCGCAGAACGTTGATGTAGTCGCCCTCGTAGGTCACCGAAAAGCCCACGAGGCGGAAGTCGGTGAGCGGCCGGCGCGACTCGAGCGAGAAGGGTGGCGTGGCCGAGCGGCGCATCTCCTCCGCGTCCTCGGAATCGGGCGCGAACACGCGCTCGCAGACGACGTCGGGAATCGCGTTGAGATGGCGGTAGATGGTCTGGAAGCCGAGGTTCGACATGCCGACCGCGTAGGTGTTGGGATAGACGAGCGCGACGGAGATCTTCCCGCCCCAGTCCTTGCGCACGGTTCCCTGCTCCGCGGCGAGCAGGGTCTGGGATTTCTTCCTCAGCGAGGAGGACATCGCGCTAGTGTACCACGCGCCGGATCATCCCTTGATCACGGCCAACGGCTTGAGCCGGGCGACACGCGTCGAGATGCCGAACCGGTGAACGACGTCGACGACGTCTTCGACGTCCTTGTACGCCTCGGGCATCTCCTCGGCGAGGGCGTCGTGTCCCCTCGCGCGCGCCAGCACGCCACGCTGGCGGAGCTCCTCGCCGATCTTTCGGCCACGCGCGGCCTTCACCGCCGCCGTGCGACTCATGAGCCGCCCGGCGCCGTGGCACGTGCTCCCGAACGTCTCGCGCATGGCGACCTCGGTGCCGATCAGAAGATAGGAGTAGCGTCCCATGTCGCCCGGAACGAGCACGGGCTGCCCGGGGAACGCGCGCGTCGCTCCCTTGCGGTGGACGAGGAGGCGCCGCCGGACGCCGTCCACGTCGTGGTCCTCTTCCTTGGCGATGTTGTGGGCGACGTCGTACACGACGCGCATGTCGAGCTGACGCGACCCGATGCCGAGGCTCCGCTCGAGCACCTCGCGCGCCCAGTGCGTGAGGACCTGACGGTTCGCGAAGGCGAAATTCGCCGCGGCGCGCATCGCGCCGAGATACTCGCGCCCTTCGTCGGACTCGGCGGGAGCGCAGGCCAGCTGGCGATCGGGGACGGTGATGCCGTAGCGGCGGAGGGCGCGGCCGGTGACGTCCAGGTAGTCCGTGCACACCTGGTGACCGAGACCGCGCGAGCCGGTGTGGATCATCACGGTGAGCGCCCCCGCGCTCACGCCCAGCTTCTCGGCGGCGCGTTCGTCGTAGACCGCGTCGACCGTCTGGATCTCGAGGAAATGGTTGCCCGAGCCGAGCGTGCCGAGCTGACGCCTTCCCCGCTCCCGGGCTCGGTCCGAGACGCTCCGCGCAACGGCGCCCGTGAGGCATCCGTCGGACTCGATCCTCGCGAGGTCCTGGCGGACGCCGTAGCCCGCGCTCACGGCCCAGCCGGCGCCGCGCTCGAGGACGTCATCGAGGGCCCGGGAGTCGAGCGTCAGCTCGCTCCGCGAGCCCACGCCCGTCGGGATCGCGTCGTAGAGGGAGTCGACGAGAGCCTCCATCCGGCCGGCGATATCCGCGGCACGGAGCGAGGTCGCGAGCAGGCGCACGCCGCAGTTGATGTCGAAGCCGATCGCGCCGGGGCTGACGACACCCTGGCGGGCGTCGGTGGCGACGACGCCGCCGACCGGGAGCCCGTAGCCTTGATGGATGTCGGGCATCGCCATCGCCGCCCTGACGATGCCTGGCAGCGTCGCGCCGTTGGCGATCTGCTGGAGCGATGCGTCGCTCCGGATCGACTCGATGAGACGGTCGTCGGCCACGACCAGGCCCGGCACGCGCATGCCGCGGCCCGCGTCCTGGGAGATCCGCCAGAGATACGGGCCCACCCGCTCGAGGTGCATACAACTGCCTTTTCGCTTACCCCGCGGCTGGCGATGTCGAGCGGCGGTTCGTCCAGGCGATCCCGGCCACCGCGACCAGCACGCCGACGACGCTCGCGATCTGTGGGACACGGAGCGGGCCGAGCCAGAAGCTGTCGAGTCGGAGCGCCTCGATGGCGAAGCGGCCGACCGAGTAGAGGCCGATGTAGGCGAAGAACAGCGCCCCCGGGCGCGCGGCAAGCCTCGGACGCAACCATCCGACGAGCAGCAGAAAGACCCCGAAGTCCCAGAGCGACTCGTAGAGGAAGGTCGGGTGAAAGTACTCGAACTGGGCGTAGCCGAGCGGACGGTGCTCGGGCGAGATGGAGAGCTTCCACGGCAGGTCGGTCGGACGACCGAAGGCCTCCTCGTTGAAGAAGTTCCCCCAGCGGCCGATCGCCTGCCCGAGCACCATCGAGGGCGCCGCGACGTCGAGCCCGCGCAGGATCGGCAGGTTCCACCGGTGCGCGAGCCACAGGCCGAAGAGCGGGCCCACGATCAAGCCGCCGTGCATGGCGAGCCCGCCCTCCCAGACGGCGATGATCTTCGCCGGGTAACGGCCGTAGTAATCCCAGTTGAAGATCACTTCGTAGAGGCGTGCGCCGACGAGGCCGGCCAGGATGGCCCACTGTCCGACGCTGATGATGTCGTCGGCGGGCAGCCCCTCGCGCCGGGCCTGGCGGTGGCCGAGCCAGAGCCCGACGACGATCGCCGTCGCCATGAGAATGCCGTACCAGCGGATGACGATCGGGCCGAGCTGGAAGGCGATCGCGCCCGGAGAGCTCATCGCGAGAGGAAGCACGCACCGGAGGATACCACGGAGATTTGTGAAGGATCAGTTGCTGGTGCGGAGCAGGACGTCGCCGGCGCGGTCGTCTCCCAGGAGACGGTCGAGCGTGGCAACGTCCGCGCGTCGCGCGATCGAGACGGTGACTCGATTGGCGCGCCGCGGGCGTAGGTCGATCAGGCCGCACGCCCACATGAACAGTAGGAGGATGTCCTCCGAATGATTCGTGAACGAGTATGCAGGATAGTTGCGACCCGCGACGAGGCGCCGGTGGCGGCAGCCGTCCGATTCGATACATCCACGGACAAACTCGGCGGGATGTTGCTTCACGATGCTCCACTGCCACGGCTCGAGCACCATTGGTCGCAGATGCTTCCGGCCGGCGCCGTGCTGCGGAAACAGCACTGGCCAGGCGTTCGAATACGCGTTGACGATCGCGACGACGCCCCGCCGGCGGACCCCGACCGGGCGGCCGGGCCGCAGCACCGTGATGGCTTCGGCGACTCGGCGGATGACCGGTTCCTGGTGCCGACTCCGAGACCGGCAAGAGGCTGGCCGAGCGCAGATGGTAGGGGCGGCAGGATTCGAACCTGCAAGTCCTCGCGGACAGAGGATTTTAAATCCTCGGTGTTTGCCAGTTTCACCACGCCCCCGAGCTCAGAGACTCTTGATCTTCTCGTTGACCTCGCGGATGCGGCGCTGCTTGTCCTCCTCCTCGGTGAGCGCCTTGGCTTTTCGCTGCTTCTCGGCCTCTTCTTGCGCCTCCATGCCCTTGTTCGCGCCGCCGATCCACTTGTCGATGTACTGGACCCAGGTCGGCAGGTGCCCCTCGTCGGACTTGAAGACCAGGGCTTGATGCATCATCCCGAGGCGCCGGGGATGACACAGGACCGTGGACTCGGCCGGCTCCGAGAAGAGCCGGGACCACTCACGCGACGGTGCCGCGCTGAGCTGGATGGTCCAGGTGAACTCGTCGCCCTTGAGATCGGTCGCCTTCGGGGGTCCCACTCGCTTGATCAGCTCAGCCATGGAGGCTCTCCGCGAAATCCCCTAGGGGTTGATGACTTGGAGGCGGCGAGCGGATTCGAACCGCTGAGTAGAGGTTTTGCAGACCTCCGCCTTAGCCACTTGGCTACGCCGCCCCGAAGGAGGGATCGAAAAGGGGCTGGAGCGGGAAACGGGATTCGAACCCGCGACCCCGACCTTGGCAAGGTCGTGCTCTACCACTGAGCTATTCCCGCGCCACAGCCGGTGATGTTATCACGATCAGCCCGCGCTCGCCCTCAGAGCGTCGGCAGCGTCCTCGGGGGGGACCGGGTTGATGAAGAAGCCACTCCCCCATTCGAACCCGGCCACCCGCGTGAGCTTGGGAATGATCTCGAGATGCCAGTGGAAGGACCCGACCTGGACCTCGCGGAACGGCGCCGTGTGCAGCATGAAGTTGAAGGGCGGGTCGCCGAGCACCCGGTTCATGCGGCGGAGGAACTCGCCGAGCGCTCCGGCCAGCCCGCGCAGCTCTTCCTCGGTGGAGTCCTCGAAGGCGGCCCGGTGGTCGAGGGGGAGTATCCACGTCTCGAACGGGAAGCGCGGCGCGAACGGCGCCAATGCCACGAACCCCGGGGAATCCAGGATGAGGCGTCGGCCATCGCGGCGCTCCTGCCGGAGCATGTCGCACCAGACGCACCGCTCCTTCAACGCGTAGTACTGCGCCGAGCCGGCGAGCTCCTCCAACACCATGATCGGGATGATGGGCGTGGCGATCAGCTGGGAGTGCGGATGCTCGAGCGACGCCCCCGCCGCCTCGCCGTGATTCTTGAACACGAGGACGTAGGCGAACCGCGGGTCCTTCTTGAGATCCAGCACGCGCTCGCGAAACGCGAGCAACACGTCCGCGACGGCGTCGACGGGCAGGGCGGCGAGGGAGGTGGCGTGCACCGGGGTCTCGATCACCACTTCGTGGGCGCCGACGCCGGTCATCTTGTCGAAGAGACCTTCGCCGGAGGGTACGAGCTCGCCCTCGATCCTGAGCGCGGGAAACTTGTTCGGCACGACGCGATACGTCCAGCCCGGGCCGTTCGGCTCCTCGCCGGGGCGTCGCCCGGCCAAAATCTCGGGAGGCGTCTGGGCTTCGCGACCCTCGCAGAACGCGCACGCGACCGCCCGCGGCCGCACCGGGTCCGTCGCGAAGTCGGACGGCCGCCGTGCCCGCTCCGTCGCGATGATGACCCACCGCCCGACCACCGGGTCCTTGCGCAGCTCGGGCATCGGGCTACCGATCCTCCCGCTTGACGGGCCGCTCGAGGAGCGAGGCCAGAGCGTCTGCCGGTGGCTTGTCCTCGAAGAGGACGGCGCCGACCTCGTGGCAGATCGGCAGGATCACCGCGTGGCGGCGGGCGAGCGCCAGCGCCGACGTGACCGTACGCGCACCCTCGGCGATCATGCGCGTCGCGCGCTCGACCGACGCGGCGCTCTCACCCTTCGCGAGCGCCATACCGAGTTGTCGGTTGCGCGAGAGGCTGCCGGTGCAGGTCAGCACCAGATCGCCGAGCCCGGCCAGGCCTGCGAGCGTCCCGGAGGCGGCCCCGAGGGCGACCGCGAGCCGCGTCATCTCGGCGAGCCCGCGTGTGATGAGCGCGGCCCGCGCGTTCTCGCCGAGGCCGAGCCCGTCGGAGATCCCGGTCGCGATGGCCATGACGTTCTTCAGCGCCCCGCCCGTCTCGACGCCGACGACGTCCCGGTTCGCGTAGAGCCGGAACTCGCGCGTGCCGAGACGGCGTTGGAGCAAGGCGGCCAGCGTGTCGTCGCGTGACGCGATCACCGCCGCGGTCGGACGCCCGAGCGCGACCTCGCGGGCGAAGGTCGGCCCCGAGAGCACCGCCACGCGCGCCTCGGGGAAGCGCTCGACGATCACTTCGCTCATGCGCAGATGGCGCTCGGGATCGAGCCCTTTCGTGGCCGACACGATCGGCACGTCCGTGGGGATGGGCGGGAGGGCCTTCAGCGCCGTCGCGACGAACTCGGAGGGCACGGCGACGATCACGAGCGTGGCTCCGTGCAGCGCCTCGCCCTGGTCCGTCGTCGCGTCGACCCCGGGGGGAACGTCGATGTCGGCGAGGTACCAGGGGCTCCGACGTCGGCTGCGAATGCCGTCGACGACCTCGCGCTCGCGCGCCCACAGACGCACGCCGGCTCCGGCTCGCGCGGCGTGGATGGCCAGCGCCGTGCCCCAACTGCCCCCGCCGATGATCGCGACGCTCACGCCGAGGTGTGCCGTTGTCCCAGCTTCGGCTCGTGGCCGCTGAGCAGGCGGGTGATGTTCGCATGGTGGCGGGCCACCACGATCGCCCCGACGCCGAGGGCGGCGAGCACGGATCGCCCGGGATAACCGAGCAGCAGGGCGGCGACGGCGGCGCACACGGCGGCGAGGATGGAGCTCAGCGAGACGTACCGAAAGCTGACGGTGACGCCGAGCCACAGGGCGGCGGCCGGCAGCACGGCCCACGGGACGAGCCGCAGGAGCGCCCCGAGCCCCGTGGCGACGCCCTTGCCGCCGCGGAAGCCGAGGAAGACCGACCAGCAGTTGCCGATGACGGCGGCGACCGCGCAGGCCGCCGCGGCGCCCGGATCGCCCCACGGGCCGCTCGCGAGAGCGCCGCCGAGCGCCACCGCGGCGTAGCCCTTCGCGATGTCTCCACCGAGGGTGAGGAGCGCCGGCAGGCGTCCGACCGTTCGCAGCACGTTGGTGGCGCCGATGGTCCCGCTGCCGTGGCGCCGGATATCGGCGACGCCGAACGCTCGTCCCACCAGATAGCCGATCGGCACCGCGCCGATCACATAGGCGGTGACGATCGCGACGGCGCTCACGACCAGCGTTCTTCGCCTGGCACGATGGCGCGGTAGTCGGCCTTCCGGAAGAACCGGTAGAAGTAGTCGACGGCCGAGATCACCGTGAGGCCGAGCGCGCCCCACAGTGCCGCGGTGGCCGCGACGTGGAATCCGGGCGGGGCGAACCCTTTCTCCACGATCAGCATGGTGATCGCGACGTACTGGCTCACCGTCTTCCACTTCGCCAGCCGTGAGGCCGGCACGATGACCCCGATCGACGCCGCCACGGCGCGAAGGCCGGTCACCGCCAGCTCCCGCCCGACGATCACCACCACGATCCACGCGTCGATCTTGTCGATGGCCAGAAGCGACACCAGCGATGCCGCCACCAGCAGCTTGTCGGCGATCGGATCGAGCAGCGTTCCGAGCGTCGTGACCTGGTTCCGCCGGCGCGCCAACATCCCGTCCGCCCAGTCGGTGATGGCGGCGAGAATGAAGATCGCCGCCGCGATCACGGCGTGAACCCGGGAGGACGAGATGAGGAACACGATCAGCAAGGGCACCGCGATGATACGCGTCAGGGTAAGACCGATCGGCAAGTTCACGCTGGAGCTCCGTCGCCGCGAGGAATCAGCGTAATGATTATCCGTGGTCGCCCACGATCTTGTCAACGTTCGGCACGTAGCGGGGCACCAGCGTCGTCGTGTCGAGGCGCAGGCACGCGTCCACGTCCGCCGCGCGCCCGGCGGCGATCAGTCGGCGCGCCCAGGGAGCGTCGCGCTTGAGACGGCCCACGTCCGCGAGGTAGCTTCGGCCGGTGTTCAGGGCATCGCGGGCGGCCTCCGAGAGGAGCGCCGTGGGCACCGCCGCGAGCATGCGGTCCACCGCGAGCCCGGCGCACGCCCAGTCCTCCAGGGACCGGGCGCCGCGCGATCCCGCGCAGAGAATGGCGACGTCGCGACCCCCGCCGGCGGCCCAGGCGGCGGCCGCCGTGACGTTGACCAGCGCCGCCACTCCAATCGCCGCGGCCGCCCGCGCCGCGAGGAGCGCCCGCGTCCCATTGCTCGTCGTGAAGAAGACCGTCTTGCCCCGCACCTGGGCGGTCCGGAACTCGAGGGGGGAATTGCTGAGATCGAATCCGGGGATCGGCTCACCGCGCCGCTCGCCCGCCACCAGCACGCCCTCGCCCCCCCGCTCACCGGCGCGTCGCCGGGCGTCGCGAGGATCGGCGACCGGCACGATCGCGAGGCAGCCGTTCGCGAGCGCCGTGATGATCGTCGTCGAGGCGCGGAGAACGTCGATCACCAGCGCCGTCATGCCGCCGAGATCGGCCGGGACAACCGCTTCGGCGGTCGGGGCCACGTCGATCCGCACGGATCAGGTGGTGCGGTCCCTGAGCGCGCGGATCTTGAGGCGGAGCGCGTTCAGGGTGATGAATCCCTCGGCGTCGCGCTGCCGGTAGACGGTGTCGGCCTCGAAGGTGGCGAAGTCCGTCCGGTAGAGGGATCGCGGCGACCGCCGGCCGGTGACCGTGACGGTGCCCTTGTACAGCTTGAGCCGCACACTGCCGGTGACGTCGCGCGCGCACTCGTCGACGAGGGACTGCAGCAGCTGGCGCTCCGGCGCGAACCAGAAGCCGTAGTAGATCATCTCCGCGTAGCGCGGCACCAGCGAGTCGCGCAGGTGGAGGACTTCGCGGTCGAGCGTGAGCGACTCCAGCGCCCGTCGCGCGACGTGCAGGATCGTGCCGCCGGGCGTCTCGTAGACGCCGCGCGATTTCATGCCCACGAACCGGTTCTCCACGAGGTCCACGCGACCGATGCCGTGCTCGCCGCCGAGCCGGTTGAGCCGCGTCAGCAGCGCCACCGGTCCGAGGCGCTCGCCGTCGACGGCCACCGGGTCTCCCCGCTCGAACGCGATCTCAAGGGCCAGGGGGACATCCGGAGCCGCTTCCGGATCGTTGGTGAGCTGGAACATCTTGGCGGGAGGCTCCGCCCACGGATCCTCGAGGACGCCGCCCTCGTAGGAGACGTGGAAGAGGTTCCGGTCGGTGCTGTAGGGGCGCTCCACCGTCACGGGCACCGGAATGTCGTGGCGCTCCGCGAATTCGATCAACGCCGTGCGGGAGTTGAGCTCCCATTCCCGCCACGGCGCGATCACCCGGAGCTGCGGGGCGAGCGCCGCGTACGTCAGCTCGAATCGGACTTGATCATTGCCCTTGCCGGTGGCGCCGTGCGCGACGGCATCGGCGCCCACCTTGCCCGCGATCTCGACCTGCGCGCGGGCGATGAGCGGCCGCGCGATCGAGGTCCCGAGAAGGTACGCCCCCTCGTACACCGCGTTGGCGCGCAGCATCGGGAAGATGAAGTCGCGGACGAACTCCTCGCGCAGGTCCACGATGTGAACGGTCGCGGCGCCCGTGCGCAGCGCCTTGTCCCGCACGGTGACCAGCTCTTCCCCCTGCCCCAGGTCGGCGCAGAACGCCACGACCTCGCAGCGGTAGCGCTCGATGAGCCACCGGAGGATCACCGACGTATCGAGCCCGCCCGAATAGGCCAGGACGACCCGCTTGGGGTCAGACGTCATCGAGCGAGCCTCCCAGGAGGCGCAGCATGACGGCTTTCTGGGCGTGAAGCCGGTTCTCGGCCTGCTCCAGCACGATGCTGCGCTTGCCGTCGAGCACCGCGTCGGTGATCTCCTCGCCCCGGTGCGCCGGCAGGCAGTGCATCACGAGCGCCGAGGGCTTGGCAAACCCGACGAGCGTCTCGTTGAGCTGATACCGGCGGAATGCCTCGAGGCGTTGCTCGTGCTCGGCCTCCTGCCCCATGCTCGTCCACACGTCGGTGTAGAGCACGTCGGCGCCCGTCGCCGCCGCGCGCGCGTCCTCGGTGATCTCGAGCCGTCCGCCGAGGCGGCGCGTGGCCGCCTGCACGCCCGCGTCGGGCTCGTACCCCGGCGGACAGGCGACGACGATCGAGGCGCCCAGCAGCGCGCCCAGGATCATCACGGAGTGGCAGACGTTGTTGCCGTCGCCGATCCACGCCACGCGCATCGTGCCGAAGTCGACGCCGCGCTCCCAGAGGGTGAAGAAGTCGGCCAGCGCCTGACACGGGTGCTCGAGGTCCGAGAGGCCGTTGATCACGGGGACCGTCGCGTGCCGGGCGAGCGCCGTGATCGTCGCGTGGGAGTAGACCCGCGCCATGATGCCGTCAACCCACAGGGAGAGGTTGCGCGCGACGTCGGGCACGGACTCGCGGGTGCCGAGGCCGATATCGCGGCCGACGAGGTGGACCGCCCGCCCGCCGAGCTGGATGATACCGACCTCGAAGGTCACGCGGGTCCGGAGCGAGGCCTTCTCGAAGATCAGCGCGAACGTCTTTCCCGCCAGGGGTGCGGCGAGGCGCCCCGCTTTGCGACGCTGCTTGAGATCCGCGGCGAGGGCGAAGAGCCCGAGCGCGGTATCGCGGGTCAGATCGGCGGCGGACAGGAAATGCCGCATCGTCAGGTGCGTCCGAGCGCCGTGGCGATGATCGCCAGCGCGCGGTCGCAGTCCCGCTCCTCGACGATCAGCGGCGGCGTCAGACGCAGCACGCGCTCACCGGCCGATAGCACCAGGAGCCCCGCCTCGCGGCAGGCGTCGACCAGGGGCCCGGCGGGCACCGACAGCTCCGCGCCGATCAGGAGCCCCTTGCCCCGGACGATGCGAATGGTCGGGTTGGTCGCCTGGATGGCCCGCAGCCCGTCCGTCAGGTACCGGCCCATGCGGGTGGCCCGCTCCCAGAGCTTGCCGTCGAGGATCGTCGTGAGCGTCGCCAGCGCCACCGAAGTGACGAACGGCGTGCCGCCGAAGGTCGACCCGTGCGTCCCGGCGACGAGGACGCTCGCGATCTCCTCCCGCGTCAGCATCGCGCCGATCGGCACGCCGTTGGCGAGCGCCTTCGCCAGCGTCATGATGTCCGGCTCGATGCCGTAGTGCTCGTAGCACCAGAGCCGCCCGGTCCGCGCCACGCCCGTCTGGATCTCGTCGAGGATGAGGAGCGCGCCGGACTGATCGCAGAGCTTCCGGAGCCCGCGCAGGTAGTCCTCGTCGGCGACGTGCACGCCCCCCTCGCCCTGGATGCATTCCACGATGACGGCCGCCGTGCGGTTGTCGATCGCGCGCTCCATCGCGCGGAGATCGTTGTAGGGCACGTGTTTGAAGCCGGGCACCAGCGGCTCGAAGCCGTGCTGGTACTTCTCCTGCCCGGTCGCCGCGACCGTTGCGAACGTGCGACCGTGGAACGAGTTGCGGGTGGCCACGAACTCGATGCGGTCGGAGGCCAGTCGCTCGCGGGCGTACTTCCGGGCGAGCTTGAGCGCCGCCTCGTTGGCCTCCGCGCCGGAGTTCGAGAAGAATACGCGATCGGCGAACGAGTGCTCGACGAGGAGCTTGGCCAGGTGGATCTGTGGCGCCGCGTGATAGAGGTTGGAGACGTGGAGCAGCGTCGCCGCCGCCTCCTGGATGGCGCCCGTCACGCGGGGATGGCAGTGCCCCAGCGACGTGACGGCGATGCCGGCGCCGAAGTCGAGGTACTCCCGCCCGTCGGAGTCCCACACCCGGACGCCGTCGCCTCGCACGAGCACGATGGGGGCCCGGCTGCCGTAGTTGGGGGTGTGGTACTTCGCCGACCACTCGAGGAGCGTCTTGGTGTCCATCGGACTCGACCTCACAGGACGATTTCGGTCCCGATGCCTTCGCGCGTGAACAGCTCGAGAAGGATCGCGTGCGGCTGGCTCCCATCGATGATGTGCGCCTTGGCGGTGCCGCCTTCGAGCGCCCGGAGCGCCGACTCGACCTTGGGCAGCATGCCGCCGTCGATGACGCCCTCCCGCATGAGGCGCTCCGCCTCCTTGCGGGTGAGGGTGCTGATCAGCTGACCGTGCACGTCGAGGATCCCCTGGACGTCGGTGAGGTGAATCAGCTTCTCGGCGCCGAGGGCGGCGGCGATCTCGCCGGCGACGAGGTCCGCGTTGATGTTGTAGGTCTCCCCGGCGCTCCCCACCCCGACGGGCGCGATGACCGGGATGAACCCGTCGTCCGTGAGGAGCCGGATGGGCTCGGTGTTGACGGCCTCGACCTCGCCGACCAGTCCGATGTCGACTTCCTCGCCGTTCGGGAGCCGATGCGGCCGCCGGCGCGCCCGGAGGAGCGTGGCGTCCTTGCCCGAGAGTCCGATCGCCCGCCCGCCGTGGTGGTTGATGCGGCCCACGATGTCCTTGTTGATCTTGCCGACGAGCACCATCTCGACGATCTCGACCGTTTCCTCGTCGGTCACCCTCATGCCGCCGACGAAGCGGGGCTCCTTGCCGAGGCGCTTCATCAGGGCGCCGATCTGAGGGCCACCGCCGTGGACGATCACGGGGTTGATGCCGACCAGTCGCAGGAGGATCAGGTCGAGGGCGAACGGCTCCTTGAGGTCCGCGCGCTCCATCGCGGCGCCGCCGTATTTGATGACGAGGGTCTTGCCCCGGAACTCGCGGATGTACGGCAGCGTCTCCAGCAGGATCTCGGCCCGCCGGGTATCGTGCGAAGCCATCACAGGATGTACCGCGACAGATCCTGGTCGCGGGTGATCTCGGCGAGCCGGTGATGGACGTACCCGGCGTCGATGGCCAGCTCCTTGCCCGGCAGGGTGGGCGCGTTGAACGAGATTTCCTCGAGAAGCTTCTCCATGACCGTGTACAGGCGCCGGGCGCCGATGTTCTCCGTGCTCGCGTTCACCTGCATCGCGATCTCCGCGATCGCCTCCACCGCCTCCGGCGCGAACCGGAGGGTCACCTGCTCCGTCTTCAAGAGCTCCACGTACTGCGTGATCAGGGCATTCTGAGGCTCGGTAAGAATGCGGACGAAATCGTCGCGCGTCAAGGGGTCCAGCTCGACCCGGATCGGGAAGCGTCCCTGGAGCTCCGGGATCAGGTCCGAGGGCTTGGCCACGTGAAAGGCGCCGGCCGCGATGAACAAGATGTGGTCCGTGCGGACGACTCCGTACTTGGTCGTGACCGAGGACCCCTCGACGATGGGGAGCAGGTCGCGCTGCACGCCTTCGCGGCTGACGTCCGGTCCATGCCCACCTTCCCGGCCCGCGACCTTGTCGAGCTCGTCGAGGAAGACGATGCCCGAGTTCTCGGCCCGCTGGATGGCCTGCGTCACCAGCTCGTCCATGTCGACGAGCTTCTGCGCCTCCTCCTGGGTCAGGAGCCGCCGCGCCTCGGCCACCCGGACCTTGCGGCGCTTCGTCCGGGTCGGCAAGAGATTCGAGAGCATGTCCTTCAGGTGGATGCCCATCTCCTCCATCCCCTGGCCGGAGAGCACCTCGATCATCGGCATCGCCTGTTGCTGCATCTCGAGCTCCACGGGCCGATCGTCCAGACGCCCGGCCCTGAGCTGCGCGCGGAGCTTGTCCTTGGTCGTCTCCCGCGACGCGTCCGGGGTGACCTCCTCGAGCGAGCTGCTCGAGAACGGCTCCTGCGTCCGGCGCGGGAGCAAGAGGTCGAGCAGCCGCTCCTCGGCGAGCTGCTCGGCCCGTTCCTGCACGCGCGCCGTCATCTCCGCCTTGACCATGTTCACCGACAACTCCGTCAGGTCTCGGATCATCGATTCGACATCGCGCCCGACGTAGCCGACCTCGGTGTACTTGGAGGCCTCGACCTTCAGGAACGGAGCCTGCGCCAGCTTCGCAAGGCGCCGGGCCACTTCGGTCTTCCCGACGCCGGTGGGGCCGATCATGATGATGTTCTTCGGTGCGACCTCGTCGCGGAGCTCGGGCGGGACGTTCTGCCGCCGCCAGCGGTTGCGGAGCGCGATGGCCACGGCGCGCTTGGCCCTGTCCTGGCCGACGATGTAGCGGTCCAGCTCGGCGACGATCTGCGCGGGCGTCAGGGTCAACCCGGAGGTCACAGGACTTCCACCGTGATGTGATCGTTGGTGTAGACGCAGATCGACGCCGCGACCCGCATCGCCTCCGTCGCGATGGCTTTCGCGTCCAGGTCGGAGTGGGTGATCAGCGCGCGCGCGGCGGCCAGCGCGTACGGGCCGCCCGAGCCGATGCCGATCAGGCCGTCGTCGGGCTCGATCACGTCGCCCGTCCCGGAGACGATGAACGAATGCTCGCGATCGGCCACGGCCAGGAGTGCCTCGAGCCGTCGAAGCACGCGGTCGGTGCGCCAGTCCTTGGCGAGCTCGACCGCCGCGCGCGACAGGTTCCCGCGGTGCTCCTCCAGCTTCGCCTCGAAGCGGGCGAAGAGGGTGAAGGCGTCCGCGGCCGTTCCCGCGAACCCCGCCACCACGCGGTCCTGGTAGAGCTTTCGCACCTTCCGGGCGCCCGCCTTGACGATGGTCGGGCCGATGGAGACCTGACCGTCTCCGGCGACCGCCACCTGGGTGTGGTGACGGACCGCGACGACCGTCGTGGAATGAATTGATTCTTGTCGCGCGATCCGTGCGACCGGCTTCACCGGTCGTGGCCCGAGCATGACACGGCGGGGCGCCGCCCGCCGGTCCGTTCTGCAAGGCTCATCTGGTTCGGGCGCGCGGATGGGCGGCGTCGTAGGCGCGCATGAGCTGGTCGGCGCCCACGTGTGTGTAACGCTGCGTCGTCGACAACCGGCTGTGGCCGAGCAGCTCCTGGATCATCCGGAGATCGGCGCCGGCGTCGAGTAGATGAGTCGCAAACGTGTGGCGCAGCGTGTGCGGGCTCACCCGCCTCGCGATGCCGCAGGCCGCCGCGCTCCGCCGCACGATCGAGTGAATCGAGCGGACCGTGAGCCTTCCGCCGCGCCGGTTGGCGAAGAGCGGCCCGCGGATGGCGCCTCGGCACGTCAGGTGGGCGCCGAGCGCGGCCGCCGCCCGGCTCCCGTAGGGGACGATGCGCTCCTTTCGCCCCTTGCCGAGAACCCGGACGGTCTGCTGGGAGCGGTCGAGGTCGTCGAGGTCGAGGCCCGCCAGCTCCGAGACGCGGAGGCCGGTGGCGTAGAGGAGCTCCAGCACGGCGACGTCGCGCGCGCGCGCCAGCCCGCCGGATGGCTTCGCGTCCATCAGGACCATCGCCTCGTCGATCGGCAGGAAGGAGACGAGCTTCGTCGGCAGGCGGGGGCTGCGGACCTCGCGCGCGACGTTCCGCTCGAGCACGCCACGCCGCACCAGGAACCGGAACCAGCTCCGCAGCGCGGCGAGCTTGCGCGCGATCGTCACCGCCTCGAGCCCCCGGCGGTGCAGGTGCGCGAGGTAGGCGCGCACGACGCGGGCGTCGACGCCGCGTAGCCACATCTCCCCATCGCCGCGACCGACGTGCTGCGCGAACTCGAGGAGATCGCTCCGGTAGCTTCGCAGCGTATGCGGTGACGCGTCCTTTTCCAGGGAGAGGTGGCGGAGAAACGCGGCCAGCGGATCCTTCATGCCACGGGGAGCTCGACCTCCCGCTCGAAGTCGCATGCTTCACGAGCGCAGCTGCGGACGACCCGGTGTTTCAGGGCGCGCTCGGTGACGAACGGCGCCCCGCATTTCGGGCAGGGCTCAGGCACCGGCCGCCGCCAGACCACGAACTTGCAGTTCGGGTACGCCGAGCAGCCGAAAAAGGTGCGTCCGCGGCGCGAGCGGCGCTCGACGAGTTGCCCCGGGCAGCCTGGCTCCGGGCACGCGATGCCGAGGGTCACCGGCTTCGTCGTCTTGCACTCCGGGTAGCCCGAGCAGGCGATGAACTTTCCGAAGCGTCCGTGCTTGATCACCATCGGTCGGGCGCAGGTGGGGCAGTTCTCGTTGGCCGGTTCGTCCTCGGCGCGGCCCGTCCCGTCGAGGTTGCGGGTGTATCGGCAGTCGGGGTACGCGGAGCACGCCAGGAACTTCCCGAAGCGGCCGCGCTTGTCCAGGAGCTCGCTGCCGCACTCGGGGCACAGCTCCCCGGTGGGCTCGCCCACCTTCTCGCTCCGCATCTCGCGCTTGGCGCGGGCGAGGGCGCGCTTGAAGGGCTCGTAGAACTCCTTCACCGTGTCGACCCACTTGCGCTCACCCTCCTCGATCTTGTCGAGGTTGTCCTCCATCTGGGCGGTGAACTCGACGTTCATGATGTCCTGGAAGTACGGGATGAGCTTGTCCGTGACCGCCATGCCCAGCTCGGTCGGCGACAGCGTCCGTCGCTCGCGATGCACGTAGCCCCGATCGTTGATGATCGTGCCCAGGATCGACGCGTACGTCGACGGTCGGCCGATCCCGAGCTCCTCGAGCGCCTTGATCAGCGAGGCCTCCGTGAAGCGCGGCGGTGGCTGGGTGAAATGTTGCTTCGGGTCGAGGCCGAGCAGCGTCAGCACTTCGCCTTCGTCCAGCGGAGGCATCGCGCCCTCCGGGTCCTGCTCGGGCTGGACCTCCTCCTCCTCGCGAGTCTCCTCGTACACGGCGGTGAAGCCCTTGAACTTGAGCGTCGCCCCCTGGGCTCGGAAGAGGCACCGTCCGGCCTCGAGGTCGGCGCCCACCGTGTCGTAGACCACGGGCATCATCTGGCTCGCCAGGAACCGCTCCCACACGAGGCGATAGAGGGCCTGCTGGTCCTTGGTGAGGAAGCGCGCCACGGTCCTCGGCTCGTTCCGCAGCTCGGAGGGGCGGATCGCCTCGTGCGCCTCCTGAGCGCTCCTTCGCGAGCGGTACGTCGGCGGAGCCTCCGGCACGTACTCCATACCGATACGCGCGATGACCCAGCCACGGGCGGCCGCCTGCGCCTCTCGCGCCACCCGGACCGAGTCGGTCCGCATGTACGTGATGAGACCCTCCGCGCCTTCCGACCCCAGATCGATCCCCTCGTAGAGCTGCTGCGCGATCGTCATCGTCTTGCGGGCCGTGAAGCCGAGTTTCTTGCCCGCCTCCTGCTGCAGCGTGGAGGTGATGAATGGGGGCGCGGGGTTCCGGCGGCGCTCGCCGCGCGTGACGGACTTGACGACGAAGCGCGCTCCGTCGAGCGACGCCATGAGCGCGCGCGTCGCTTCCTCGTTCGCGAGCGACGCCTTCTCGCCCTCGACCTCCTTCAGCGTCGCCACGAACTCGGGCGGCCGTGACGCGTTCAGTCGCGCGTGCAGCGACCAGTACTCGACGGGGACGAACGCCTGGATCTCGCGCTCCCGGTCGACGATCAGCCGCACCGCCACCGACTGCACGCGGCCGGCCGAGAGCCCGCGCTGGACCTTCTCCCAGAGCAGGGGTGAGAGGCTGTAGCCGACCAGGCGATCCAGCACACGCCGCGCCTGCTGGGCGTCCACCTTCTTCAGGTCGATCTTCCCGGGGTTGTTGAATGCCGCCTTGACGGCGCGCTCGGTGATCTCGTTGAAGGTGATCCGGTACACGTTCTTCTTGGCGATGTCGAGCTCTTCGGCGAGGTGCCAGCCGATCGCCTCCCCTTCGCGGTCGGGGTCGGTGGCGACGTAGAGGATGTCGGCCTTCTCGGCGGCCTTCTTCAGCTCGTCGAGGACCTTCTTCTTGGTGGGCGATACGACGTACTTCGGCTTGAAGTTCTTCTTCGGGTCGACGCCGAGCTGCGACTTCGGCAGATCCCGCACGTGGCCCATGGAGGCTTTGACGATGTACTTCGAGTCCAGATACTTCTGGATCGTCTTCACCTTCGTGGGCGACTCCACGATCACCAGCGCCCGCTTCGCCACCTACGCTCTCCCCGCGCGCGTCACGACCGAGACCCACCGCTGTCCCGGCAGCCGCCGGGCCCACCCGCCCAGCTCGAGGGTCACGAGCAACGCCGCGGCGCGTGCGGGATCGAGCCCCGCGCGCGCAATGAGCTGCTCGATGTGCTGCGGCTCGTCTGGAGCCAGCAACCGGAACATTCGGCCCTCGTCACTCCCGTTCTCGAGTCGTCGCTGCTCGCCCGTCGGCGCCGACGGCCCGCGCACGGCGCGGCGCCACGGTTCTGGTAATTCTGACACGATGTCCTGCCAGCATGTAACGAGTTTAGCACCGTCCTGGATGAGGCGGTTCGCACCGGCGCTCGTCGGCGAGGTGATTCGGCCAGGAACGGCGAAGGTTTCGCGGCCGAGATCGCCGGCGAAGCCGGCCGTGATCAGGGCGCCGCTCCGGTCGGTGGCCTCGACGACGATGACGCCGAGCGCCAGCCCCGCCAGGGTACGGTTCCGCGCCGGGAAATGGCCGGGCAGCGCCGGCACGCCCGGCGCGAACTGCGACACGAGCGCGCCCTGGACCTCGACCGCGCGCGCGAGCGGCCCGTTCTCCGGCGGATAGACGACGTCGAGGCCACATCCGAGCACCGCCAGCGTGCGGCCGCCGGCGGCCAGCGCGCCCCGGTGCGCTGCGGTGTCGATGCCGCGCGCGAAGCCGCTCACGATCGTCACGCCGCGCTCGGCCAGCTCGGAGGCGAGCCGCTCGGCGACCGCCAGCCCGTAGGGCGTGGGACGGCGCGAACCGACGATCGCGAGCGCGAGCGCGTCGTCGTCGCTCAGCGCGCCGCGCACGAAGAGCGCCGGCGGCGCTGGAATCGCGCCCAGCAGCGCGGGATAGCGAGGGTCGCCTGGCCGAAGCTCAATCATCGGTGTCGCGCGTCGCGGGCTTTCAGTATAGCGAAGCGACGTGAGCGGCCAAAGAATCCGAACGGATACAGCGCCGAGACGCTACTGACGAACGGCAGCCTGCGTCTTCAGGAGCGACTGAGCCACCGTCGCCGCCTCGGATCGCGGGTAGTCGCGGATCACTCGCTCCCACACCTGCTGCGCGCGGGTCACGTCGCGCAGGCGCGCGTAACAGAGGCCGATCTTGACGAGCGCGTCGGGCGCTTTGCCCGGGCCGTACTCGGACACCTTTTCGAACTCGACCAGCGCCTGGCGATAGTCGCGCTGCGCCCAGTACGCCTCGCCGATCCAGTATTGGGCGTTCCCGGCCAGCGCGTGCTTCGGGTGCTTCGCGATGAAGTCGATGAAGTCCAGCACCGCCTGTCCATGCTCGCGAGACCGGAACGTGGCCAGCGCCGCGGTGTATTCCTGCTCGGGATCGTCGGCGCGCGGCGGCGGCGCGAGCGGTGCTGGCGCTGCCGGTAGCGCCGGTGGTGGCACCGCCGGTACGCGCGGGCGCTCGACCGGAGCCGTTGTCGGCGGCGGCGACGGAGGCGGTGTGGGCGGCGTCGCGAGGGTTTCCACGCGCGTGCGGGTCTCGCCCAGCGTCGTGTCGACGGCGTCGGTGCGTCTCGTGAGCCGCGTGATATCGTCGGACAGCGACCTCATGCCGGCTTGCGTCTCGCTCGTGCGCGCGTCGAGCGCTTCGATCTGGGGGGCGACCCGGGCCAGGTTGCGGGCCGTGACCTCTTGTGCGACACGCAGCTCGGCCAGCTCCGAGCGGAGCCGGCCAACTTCGGACTCGAGTTGAGTCACCGTGCGCCGACTTGCGCAACCGCTAGCGAGGAGTGCCACCGCTGCGAGCGCGCAGAGGGCTCGGCTCATCCGCGCCGAACCGTAGCACGCGGTCGAAAACGATGTCAACGCCGTCAGCGCGATCTCGCCTCGAGCGAACGAAGGACGATGACGTCGACCGGCTGACCGGCGGCGATCGTCGTGTCGGGCGCGACGACGGCGAGCCCGTCGGCGAGCACCATGGAGCGGAGGATCGCCGAGCCCTGGTCACCCGTGAGGCGCGCGCCGTAGCCGTCCAAGTCGGACGTCAGGGTGACCCGCAGGTATCCGCGCCGTGACCCGGGGTTCTCGATCGTCTCGAGCGCCCGCGCCCGCAGCCGTGGGCGGTCGATCGCATGGGCGCCCGCCATCCGGCGTAGCGTCGGTCGCACGAATAGCTCGAAGGTCACCATCGCCGAGACCGGGTTGCCGGGCAGGCCGAACACCGGACGGCCGGCGCGCGTGCCGAACGTGATGGGCTTGCCCGGGCGCATCGACACCTTCCAGAGGTGGAGCTCGGCGCCGCTCCGCTCGAGCGCGTCGCGCACCAGGTCGAGCTCGCCCACCGACACACCCGCCGATGTCACGAGGACGTCGGCGGCCGTCAGGCCCCAGCGGAGCCGCTGGGTGATCGCGTCGATCTCATCGGGGACGACTCCGAGATTGATGGGCTCGGCCCCCGCCTCGATCACCTGCGCCATCAGCGAGTAGGTGTTCGTGTTCGGAATCTGGCCCGGACCCGGCTCGGTTCCGAGGTCCGCGAGTTCGTTGCCGGTCGAGAGGATCGCGACCCGTGGACGGCGAAAGACGCGCACCTGCGCGTACCCGAGGGTCGCCAGCAGTCCCACTTCGGCGGCGCCGATCGCGCCGCCGGGCTGAACGACGACGTCGCCGACGCGGACGTCCTCGCCCGCCGGGCGCACGAAGGCGCCGGGCGGCACGCGCCCGGTGATCGTGACCCGCTCGCCGTCGGCGGCGACGTCCTCCTGAGGGACCACCGCATCGGCGCCCTCGGGAAGGGGCGCGCCGGTGAAGATGCGCATCGCCTCGCCGGCGCGCACGGGGCGGGCCGGAAGCGTGCCGGCGATGATCCTGCCGACGACGGCGAGCTCGACCGGCGCCCGTCCCGTGTCCCCGGCACGGACGGCATAGCCGTCCATCGAGGAATTCGGCCACGGCGGAATCACGGCCCGCGAGACGATGGGCTCGGCCAGCACGCGGCCGAGCGCGGCCAGCACGTCGACCCGCTCGACCGAGAGCGGCTCGACGCGCGAAAGAATCTGCTCGAGCGCTTCTTCGACCGTCAGCATATCGCTACTCTACTACACGCCGCCGCGGTCGGCTGGGGGCGGGGACGGGTGCCCCCCGCGACCACGCTGGCTGATAGCGCGTGAGGTTGAGTCGGGTGGTCTCCCCTTCAGGCAACCCTGACTACACGGGTCGCGGGGGGCACCCGTCCCCGCCCCCAGCCGACCGCGGCGGGGTTGCTCGCGGGTCCCGGAGGGACAGCCGCCTGCGCGCTGTCGTGCAGCGCGTCGCGGGGGCTAGTGGCCGGTGTGCGGAAGATTGAGGACGGGCTTGAAGCGGCTGAAGAACCAGCGTCGGCTCAGGACGAACAGCGCGAGGAACCCGGCGGTGATCGCGAGGTCGCGCAGCCCGAACGGCAGACGGGCCGTGGCCGAGACCGACGGCAACACGACGAACACGCGCTCGAGGAAGATCGCGACGAGCCCGAAGATCGCCACCACGAAGAGCGGGGCGTGCCGCTGCGGCGGCCGACCGGTGAGCCGCTTGACCAGATACGCGAACGGGATCAGCCAGCCGACGATCAGCACCACCCAGGCGACCGTCAGCCAGGGCTGGACGAATAGCCGCTGGACGAAGAATCGCGTCTCGACCGGCACGTTGCCGTACCAGATCACGAGGTACTGCGAGAAGAAGAAGTACATCCACATGATCGACATGGCGAACTGCAGCTTGGCCACATCCTGGACCGCGGCCGGTGGGATCGACGCCCGGCCGCGCGCGTTGGCTCGTATGGTGAGGATCGACAGGAGGCAGAACGTGGTGTAGAGCGTGCTGACGGCGAAGTAGCCGCCGAAGAGGCCGCTGTACCACTTCGGGTCGAGCGACATCACGAGGTCGAAGCCCCAGAGCGACACCGTCACGAGCCACAGCATGAGCAGGATGACGGCGATGCGGTTGCGCCGGGCGCGCTCGCGCGCGTCGTCCGAGGGTATCTCATCGCGGAGCAGCGACCGCACGAAGGCGAAACACACGGCGAAGAGCACGGCCGCGCACGCGTAGGTGCGGAGCCAGAAAAACGGCACGTTGAGCCACGCGGCCTTGGCCGGGATCGGCGTCGTGACCCAGGGATACAGGACCGTCTGGCCGGCGTAGAGCACGAGGAGCAGGACGAACGACGTCGGTAGAAACCCGGCGGTCGTCAGCGCGATCCGGCGGACGCTCGGTGACCAGCGGGCTTCCGTGATCTGCATCATGCTCGCGATCGCGGGCCCGGTCACCGCGAGACCCGACCAGAAGACCAGGTTGACGAGATAGACGGACCAGACCTGGGGAGCGTCCGCAGAGTTCGCGCCGACGATGAAGACGAACGCGCCGAGCACCGCCACGAGACTCCAGAACACGGTCATTTCTGTGCGACGGACCGCAGGAAGTTCACGATGTGCCAGGCCTCTTGCGACGAGAGCGCCTCGCCGTACGCGGGCATGACGGCGCCCCCGACGACGATGTAGCTGTGCCAGTACCCGTCCGTCCGCTGCTTCTGGAGCTCGGCGTTCGTCAGGTCGGGCGTCGGGATGAACTTCGTCGCGACGGGACCGGTGGTGCCGCCCTTGGCCTCCGGCCCGTGGCAGGGCACACAAAACGTCGTGAACCGCTCGCGGCCGATCGCGATGGACGCGTCCGACGCCCTCACCGGATTCGGCCGCTTGGCCGCGACGTCGCGCTGTTCCTTCGGGATGATCAGCTCGCCGCCGCGGGGAACCACACCGGCCGGCATCGAGAATACGCGCTCACCGGGGACGATTTTCGGAGTCTGCGTCATGTCGTCGTTCCAGCGCACGACGATCGCGGCGCCCCACGCCCCGGCCGCCGCGCCGACCACCAGCAGCATGAGGATGAAGAGGTATTTCATCGTGCCGTGATCTCTTCGGCGCCTGCGGCCCGAAGGAGCTCGTGAACCGCGCCGGCCCGTTCCGGGGCGCAATGGATGGCCACCCCGAAGCGGTCGTTGGTGAACCGGGGATCGAAGGCCGGACTCTGCCGGAAGCGCGGCAGCCGCCCGAGCACGATCAGGCCGATGACCGTCGCGAGCCCGCCGAAGAGGACCATCAGCTCGAAGGCGATGATGAAGAAGGGCGGCAAGGAGGACCCGATGATGCCTCCGGGCACGAGCTGAAGATACTTTCCGCCGGTGACCTGTCCCCACACGAGCGAGCTCCAGATCGTCAGGATGAAGGCCGAGGCGATCCCGGTGAGACCGCCGATCAGCGTGAACAGGCGGACCCGGCTCACCGGCCGGTCGCGCTCGAGCACCTCTTCGATCTCGTGCACCGGCAACGGCGTGTAGACCGTGAGGTCGTGGTAGCCCCGCGCCCGCAGCTCCTCGAGGGCCCGCACCGTCGTGTCCACGTGGGCGAAGACGCCGAGGATCGTCTCAGTGGCCATGGGCCCGGTCCCGCACGGGTGGCGGGATCGTCTCCTTCACCTCCACGATCGAGAGCGACGGCATCACCTTGATGAAGCCGAGGAACAGGAGGAAGAAGAAGGAGAAGCTGCCGATGACGATCATCGTGTCGGTCGGGCTCGGATAATAGATGCCCCACGTGTACGGGTAGAAGTCGTGTCCGAGCGATGGGACGATGATGTTGAACCGCTCGAACCACATTCCGATCAGCACCAGGATGGACACGATGTACAGCACGACCGGGCTCGTGCGGGCCCGCCGCCAGAAGAGCACCAGCGGCGCGACGCAGTTGCAGAAGTACATGGTCCAGAGCGCCCACGCGTAGTTGGCGGTCACCTTCCAGAAGAGCGACGCCTTCTCGATGTGCTCGCCGCTGTAGAGCGAGGTGAAGATCTCGCACAGGTAGAAGTAGGTCAGGACCAGGCCGGTGACCAGGATCAGCTTCCCCATCGCGTCCAGGTGTTTTTCCTGGATGTAGGCGTGCAGGCGGAAGAAGTGGCGCATCGGCAGGGCCAGGATGAGCACCATCGCGAAGCCGGAGAAGATCGCCCCGTCGACGAAGAACGGCGCGAAGAGCGTGGAGTGCCAGCCGGGGACCAGCGCCATCGCGAAGTCCCACGACACGACGCTGTGGACGGAGAGGACCAGCGGCGTCGCCAGCGACGCGAGCAGGCCGTAGGCACGCCGATAATGGCGCCACTGCGTGTCGGCGCCCTCCCACCCGAGCGCCAGCATCGCGTAGATGCGGCGGCGCCAGCCGCGGGACGCGTCGCGCAGGGCGGCGATGTCCGGGACGAGCCCCACGATGAAGAAGACGGTGCTGATCGAGAGGTACGTCGAGATCGCGAACACGTCCCAGACGAGCGGCGACCGGAAATTTGGCCAGAGATCACGCTGGTTCGGGTACGGCAGCAGGAAGTACGCGAACCACATGCGTCCGGCGTGGATCAGCGGGAACAGGCCCGCCGTCATCACCGCGAAGATCGTCATGGCCTCGGCGGCACGGTAGATCGACGTGCGCCAGCGGGCGCGGAAGAGGTAGAGAATCGCCGAGATCAGGGTGCCGGCGTGGCCGATGCCGATCCAGAACACGAAGGTCGTGATGTACATCGCCCACATCTGGGGCACGCGCTTGCCGGCCATGCCCATGCCCCACCAGACCTGCCCGGCCCACGCGGCGAAGAATCCGGCGAGCAGGAGCGCGACCACACACATCCACGCGAAGTAGAGGTTCCCCGGCGGGTCCAGCGTGCGAAGGACGTCGCGGTTGACGTCGGCGAACGTGGGGGACGTGGTCCGGCCGTCGCTCATCGTCTCAGGCGTGCTCCCGGACGACCTTCCGGAGATAGGTGATGGACGGTCGCGTGCCGACCTCCTCGAGCACGTGGTAGGCCCGGGGCGAGTGGGTGAGCTTGGTCACGGCGCTGGCGTCGTCCTTCAGGTTGCCGAAGGTGATCGCCTGAGTCGGGCACGTCTGCTGGCAGGCGGTGACGATGTCGCCGTCGCGCACCCCGCGCTTCTCGTCGCGCGCCCGATCCTTGCCGGCGATGATGCGCTGGACGCACATCGTGCACTTCTCCATGACGCCGAGCTGGCGGACGGTGACGTCGGGGTTCAGCTGCACCTCGAGTGGCGCCGGGAACTCGTACTGGAACCAGTTGAAGCGGCGCACATGGTACGGGCAGTTGTTGCCGCAGTAGCGTGTCCCGACGCAGCGGTTGTAGACCTGTCCGTTGAGCCCCTCGTCGGTCCGATACGCCGCGTACACGGGGCAGACGGGCTCGCAGGGCGCGACCTCGCAGTGCTGGCAGAGCATCGGCAGGAACAGATGCGTCGGCCGCTCCGGCTTCCCTTCCGCCCAGCGCTCGAGGCGGAGCCAGTGCAGCTGGCGCCCGTACGCCGCGGAGGCCTTGCCAACCACCGGAACGTTGTTCTCGGCCTGGCAGGCGACCACGCACGCCTGGCAGCCCACGCACGCGTCGACGTCGATCGCCATACCCCAGCGGGGGCCCGGGTACTGCGTGTCGGGGTACATGCTGATGGGCGCCCCGTGCGGCGGCTTGCCTCGCAGCGCTTGCTCGCGGGCCGCGCCCAGGTCCACGTGCTGCGCCAGTTCGCGGTGGTCCTGGTCGTGCGTCGCCTGGAGCACGGCGAGCGGGCGACGCGTGCCGAGCTTTGCGATGGTCACCTTCACGCTCATGAACGCGAGCGCGCCCGAGGTCGCGTCGGACGCGGCCGGCAGGATCGCCATCGGGTTCAGGGAGCGCGGGTCGGCCCCGACGTATCGCGGCCGCTGGTAGGGCGCGTAACGGTGACCCATCGGAATCGCGATCGCGCCGGGATGAAGCGTCGACGAGATATACGCGGGCAGCTCGAGACTCCCCTGGGGCGACTTGATCGCGAGCATGTCGCCCTGGGCAATGCCGAGTTTTCCAGCCGTCTCCGCCGGGATCTCGACCCACGCGTCCCACACCGCTTGCGTCATCGTGTCGGGCGCCTCCTGGAGCCAGGAGCTGACGGCGCTCCGACCGTCGTAGAAGCGGAGCGACGGATAGGCGAGGAGCGTGAAACCGCCGGCGTCGCCCTCGAGCTTCGCCGGAGACGGTTCCACCGGGGCGATCTTCGCCGTCACGGCGACCGGCGCGACGTCGGTGAAGAGGCCGCCGCGCCGGAGCGCCCCTTCGAGCGCTCCCTTCACGACGGGCTCCCACGCGGCTTTCACATACCGCTCGAAGGTCGGCCACGGCAGTGGTCCCTTGCCCGCCTCGGTTCCGAGCACGGCGCGGCCGATGCGGAGGAGGATGTCGCCCATGGGCCGGGAATCACGGATCGGCGCCATCGTCGGCTGGAGCAGACCGAGCACGCCCTCACGCGGCGCGTAATCGCCCCACGACTCGAGCCAGTGAGTGTCGGGCAGGACGACCTGCGCCAGCTCGCTGGTCTGATCGGGCACGTTCGAGAAGCTGACGACGAACGGCACCTTGCGGATCGCGTCGGCGAGCTTGAGGCCCGACGGGAGCGTGAACGCGGGGTTGACACCCGGACCCAGGACGAGGACCTCGACCTCGCCGCCGCCCATCGCGCGCGCCAGCGCGGCGACCTCCGTGTGCGGCGTGACCTTGCCGTAGGCCGAATCCGGGCCGAAGCGCACGGTCTTGCCGACGTTACCCGCCGCCGCGTTGAGCAGATTGATCGCGATCTGTGACTCGGTCGCGTTGGAGCCGGTGACCGCGACGCCGCCGCCGACGGCGAGCCCGGGCTGGGCGTGGGCGAACACCTTCGCGACGTGCTTGATCGTCTCCAGGCCGACGCCGCTCGTGTCCGCGGCCCGGTTGAGGTCGATGCCGGCGACGGCCTCGCCGTAGCGGCGGTCCACCATCCCCTCGTCCACCATCACCCGGAGGATCGCGAGGGCGAGCAGCCCTTCGGTCCCGGGGGCGTTGCGGACCCACTCGTCGGCGTTCGACGCCGTCAGCGACTGCCGGGGCTCGACGTGGATGAACGTCCCCGCCCGCCCGTCCCTGAACGAATGCATCCGCGCGAACGTCCGCGCGTAGTTCACGTTGGAGAGCCAGGTCTCGATGAAGTCGGCGCCGAAGGACAGGACCACTTCGGCATCCTCGAACGCGTAGTACGGGATCGCGTCGCGATTGAACGTGCTCCGGTTCGCCGCCCGGATCGCTTCGTAGGCGAACGGCTCCAGCGTCACTCTCGGACGCGCCCCGAGCGCCGCGCTCCACCGGTCGAGCAGCACGCCGAGGCTTCCGTTCTCGAGCTGCGACACGAGGGCGATCGCGCGACCCTTCCCGGCGATTCGCAGAGCGCCGATCCGTTCGGCGACGAGCTTCTCGGCCGCTTCCCACGTCGCCGCCGCGAACGAGCCGCTCCCCTCGCGCATGAGCGGACCCGCGACCCGATCGGGATGATAGAGGCCCTGGAGCGCGGCCTGCCCGCGCAGGCAGAGGGCTCCCGCGTTGACCGGATGGTCCGGATTTCCTTCGAGCTTCACGATGCGCCCTTCGCGGTTCTTCGCGAGGACGCCGCAGCCAGCCGGGCATTCGCGGCAGACGGTCGCGAACCACGAGGCGACGCCCGGCACGATCTGCTCGTTCGGGACGACGAGTGGCAGGATGGACTCGGTGGCCTGCTGGCAGCCGCCAGTCGCCGCGGCAGCGCCGGACGCCGTCACGATCTTGAAGAAGTCGCGTCGCTTCATTTATCGAGGGCTCGAGGCCGGATCCGGCCGAGGGTGGCGAGTGATAGGCACTGGTGGCTCCGCTGCGCCCGATCGACGCTCGTGGGTGGCAGACACTGGCTCCGCTGCGCCCGATCGACGCTCGTGGGTGGCAGACACTGGCTCCGCTGCGCCCGACCGACGCTCGTGGGTGACAGACGCTGGCTCCGCTGCGCCCGACCGGCGGTCGTGGGTGGCACACACCGGTGGCTCCCGTTCAATGGTGGCATGTCACGCAGTCGAGCGGCGCCTGCCGACCGGCCGTTACGTTCTCTCGGCGGTGGCAGTCGACGCACCAACCCATCGTGAGCGCCGGCGCCGCGGGCCTGAAACCGACGAGATTCAGGAGGTCGTTCGTCAGGCGTGGCCCCGTCTCGGCGGCGAAGGTGGTCATGGTCTCGACCGGCCCATGGCATGTCTGACACCTGAGGCCCGCGCGCACGTGCGCCTTGTGCGGGAAGTAGGTGAACTCGGGAAGCTTGTTGACTCGTACCCAGGGAATCGATTCCTTCTTCGCGTAGTACTCGGCGACCTTCTTGACCTCCGGCAGGGTCGCGCCAGTGATCTTGTGGCAGCCCATACAGCGCTCGACGGACGGCAGCCCCGCGTACTCCGAGCGGCGCGCCTCGCTGTGGCAGTACTGACAGTCGATCTTGTACGTCCCGACGTGAACGTTGTGGGGGAAGTTGATCGGCTGGCTGGATGGCCTTGCCACGGCCGGCTGGCGGCTCCACGACGACACCGCCAGGAACATCAGGACGGCGAGGAGCGCCACGCCGAGTGCGCCCACGCCCGCCTTGGCCGTCATCGACAGTCGATCGCCCTCCGGGGGATTGAACGATGCTTGTGAACCCTATCACGCGGTCATCGCGGCCGTCAATCTATTCGCGCGGTTCGAGCGCTCGGGCGGGAGGAGCCGACGGCGCCGGACGGCCGCGATGCCGCGGATCAGGCGGCGGCCAGCGCCTCGGCCGCGGCCCGCCCCGCCATCGCGATGTCGGCTTCGGTGTGAGCGAGCGAGACGAAGGCGGCCTCGAACTGGGAAGGGGCTAGAAACACCCCACGCTCGAGCATCGCGTGGAAGTACCGCGCGTAGCGTTTCGTGTCGGAGCGCTTGGCCGAGGCGTAATCGGTCACCGGGCCCTCGCAAAAGAAGGCCGTCAGCATCGAGCCGACCCGGTTGACGGTCAGAGGGACGTGGGCCTGGTCGGCGGCGTTTCGCAGTCCCCGCTCGAGCTCGCCGCCGAGCGCGTCGAGGCGCTTGTAGACGTCGCGGTCGCGGAGCTGCGCCAGCGTCGCGAGTCCCGCCGCCACCGCCAGCGGATTCCCCGACAGCGTTCCCGCCTGGTAGACGTTGCCGAGCGGCGCGACGTGGCTCATCAGCCGCCGCGATCCTCCGTAGGCGCCCACCGGAAGCCCGCCCCCGATGACCTTGCCGAGACACGTCAGGTCGGCGCGGATCCCGTAGAGCTCCTGCGCACCGCCGTACGCGACGCGGAACCCGGTGATGACCTCGTCGAAGATGAGCACCGCGTCGTAGGCGAGCGTGAGCTCGCGGAGCGCCTCGAGAAAGCCGGGGCGCGGGGGCACCGCGCCCATGTTGCCGGCGACCGGCTCGACGATGACGGCGGCGATTTCTCGTCCGCGCTCACGGAAGATCGCCCGGACGGCGTCGAGATCGTTGAACGGCGCCGTCAGCGTCAGCTGCGCGAGCGGCTCCGGCACCCCGGCGCTGTCGGGGATCGAAAACGTCGCGCCGCCGGAGCCCGCCTTCACCAGCAGGCTGTCAGCGTGACCGTGGTAGCAGCCGTCGAATTTCACGAGGAGCGAGCGGCCGGTCGCGCCGCGCGCCAGTCGGATCGCGCTCATCGCGGCCTCGGTCCCCGAGCTGACCAAGCGCACCAGCTCGATCGACGGATACGCCGCGGTGATCGCCTCCGCCATGTCGACCTCGAGGCCCGTCGGCGCGCCGTAGCTCGTGCCTCGCGCCGCTGCCTCGACGATGGCGGCGACGACCGGCGGCGCGGCGTGGCCGAGGATGAGGGGTCCCCAGGAGCCGAGAAAGTCCAGGTAGGAGCGCCCGTCGACGTCCCAGATCCTCGCCCCCTTGCCGTGCGCGACGAAGAACGGGTCGCCGCCGACCCCGCGGAAGGCGCGCACCGGGCTGTTGACGCCGCCGGGAATCCGGCGGCAGGCGGCTTCGAAGAGGCTCTTCGAGTCCCGCATTCAGGCCTTCCTCCCGAACAGCGCGCCGATCCGGAGTCGCTCCCAGAATCGGCCGGCGGCAAAGAGAATGCGCTCGGGCAAGAGCCACCCGTCGACGCCCAGCTCGACCGGCACGAAGTCCCGCTCGCGCCCGCTCCAGCGGAATGCCGCCTCGGCTTCCACTCGCCCACCGACCACCGACGTCACGAGATACGTCGCCGCGGGGTATGTCGGCTCGCCGCCGATGAGCGCCTGCTGCCGGTCCGTGGGCGAGAAGTAGGCGCCGGCGTCCACGTGTGAGTGATAGATCACCGCGATCGTGAACCCCTCTCCTTCGAGACGCCCGATGCGCAGCAGGTCTCGCGGGTCGATGAAGTACGCCGTGCGCGCGTCTCGCGGGTGACGCTGGGGGTCCCTGGCGTGCAGCTCGTCCTGGATGTTCCGGCACCTGACGATCCGGCGCAGCCGGCCCTGCTCGAGGACGACGCCGCACGACTCGCGCGGATATTCCTCGACCGCCTGCCGGCGGATCGCCTCGAGCTCCTCGGACGTGACGATCATGCCGCGGCGACGACCGGCGCGCGCCCACCGCCCGCGAGCGCTGGAATGATCGTGACCTCGTCGCCGTCCTGGAGCGGCGTGCGCAGCCCCTGGAGCGATTCGATCGCCTCGCTGTTCACATAGATGTTCACGTGATGGTGTACCTCTCCGCCCTCGTCGCGCACGAGCCCCTTCAGGCCGCCGTACGAGGCCTCGAGCTGGTCCAGCAGCCGTCGAACGTCGACGGCGGTGATCTCGACGCGGTCTCGGTTGTTCGTGGCGCGACGGAACGAGGTGGGAATGTAGACCGTCACGGCCATTCCTAGCCTCCCGGGCTCAGGTACCGCTCACCGGTGTCGGGGAGGACCGTGACCACGAGCTGGCTCGGTGCCAGCTCCGCGGCCACGAGGCACGCGGCGAACGCCGCCGCGCCGGCCGAGACGCCCACCAGGAGGCCCTCTTCCCGCGCGAGGCGTCGCGACCAGGCGAGCGCATCCTCGTCGCGCACCAGGATGATCCGGTCGACGATCGTCCGATTCAGGACGCCCGGCACGAACGACGCGCCGATCCCCTGGATCGCGTGGGGCCGCGCCCTGCCGCCGGAGAGCACGGGCGAGCCGGCCGGCTCGACCGCGACGATACGCACCGCCGGGATCTTCGCCTTGAGGACCTCGCCGACTCCCGTGAGCGTTCCTCCTGTCCCGACTCCGACGACGAGGGCGTCGAGCCGGCCGCCGACCGCGTCGAGGATCTCCAGCGCGGTCGTGCGCCGGTGTGCCTCAGGGTTCGCCGGGTTCTCGAACTGCTGGGGCATGAAATACTCCGGATGCTCTCGCAGGAGCTCGCGGGCGGCATGCACGGCGCCCGTCATTCCCTCGATCGCCGGGGTGAGATGGAGCTCGGCGCCGAAGCGCGCGAGCAGGCGCTGGCGCTCGACGCTCATGTCGTCGGGCATCGTCAGGATCAGCCGGTAGCCCTTGACCGCGGCCACCATCGCCAGCCCGATGCCCGTGTTGCCGCTGGTCGGCTCGACGATGGTGGAGCCCGGCTGGAGCAGGCCCCGCCGCTCGGCGTCCTCGAGCATGGCGACGGCGATGCGGTCCTTGACGCTCCCACCGGGGTTCAGCGACTCGACCTTCCCCACGACGACCGCCCCGTCCGGCTTGGGCAGGCGGTTCAGTCGAACCATCGGCGTCCGTCCGACCAGCTCGAGGACGGAGCTCGCGATCTTCGGGGACGGCGTCATATGTGGTACATCGGGCGCGCGGCGCTGCGCCGCGCGAGGGCGCGGGCGGCCAGATCGCCGAACGTCAGCTGGTCGACGACCTTCGACACCGCGTTCGAGATCTCGTCCCAGAGCTCCGCCAGGTCGTGGCGCTCGCCGGCGCCGCGGCCTCCCCGACGCTGCGCCTCGAACGGGGCGCCGGCGCCCTCCACGGCGCGGAGGACGTCGCCCACGGTGATGTCCTCGGGCGGACGCGTGAGATGGTAGCCGCCGGCCGATCCGCGCTTGGACGTCAGGAGGCCCGCGCGCTTCAAGGCGAGGAGCACCTGCTCGAGGTATCGCTGCGGGATGACCTGACGCGCGGCGATCTCCTGGATCGGCGTGAGGCCGTGCTCCCGGTGCAGCGCCAGATCGAGCATCGCCTGGATCGCGTACTCCCCCCTCGCCGAGATGCGCACGCTACTCAGCTCGCACCGCCACGCTCCAGCTGGCGGGCGGCGTCACGGGCAAAGTAGGTGATCACCACGTCCGCGCCGGCGCGGCGGATGGCCGTCAGCGCTTCCATCATCGCCCGCTCTTCGTCGAGCCAGCCCAGGCGACCCGCGGCGCGGATCATCGCATACTCGCCCGAGACCGAGTACGCCGCGAGCGGGACGCCGAACTCCGCCTTGGCCCGCGAGATGATGTCGAGGTACGGCAGCGCCGGTTTGACCATGACGATGTCGGCTCCCTCGTCGAGATCGAGCGCGATCTCGCGCATCGCCTCCACGCCGTTCGCCGGATCCATCTGGTAGGCGCGCCGGTCGCCGAACTGCGGCGCCGAGTCCGCCGCGTCCCGGAAGGGGCCGTAGAAGCTCGACGCGTACTTCGCCGAGTACGCCATGATCGGCGTGTCGGTGAAGCTCGCGTCGTCGAGCGCCTCGCGGATCGCCCCGACGCGGCCGTCCATCATGTCGGAAGGGGCGACCATGTCCGCACCGGCTTCGGCGTGCGAGACCGCGACACGCGCGAGCAGCTCGAGCGTCGGATCGTTGCGGACGGTCCCGCCTTCCACGATGCCGCAGTGCCCGTGGCTCGTGTACTGGCACAGGCACACGTCGGTGAGGACCAGCAGGTCCGGCACCACGTCCTTCACCGCCCGGACCGCTTGCTGCACGATGCCGTCCTCGGCGTACGCCTCGGAGCCGCGCGGGTCTTTCTCGGCGGGCAAACCGAACAGCAGCACCCCGGGAATCCCCACGCTCGCGACGTCCTTCATGTCCTTTACCAGCTCGTCGATGGAGAGACGGAACTGGCCGGGCATCGACCCGATCGGCTCGCGCACGCCCCGACCGTGGACGACGAACAGCGGATAGATGAGATCGTCGACGGCCAGCGCCGTCTCGCGGACCAGCTTGCGGAGCAGCGGCTTCTCGCGGAGACGTCTCGGACGGAACATCGCATGCGCCATCATTCGCTCCTTCTGGGTCGGCGACCGGCATTCCTCGGGATTCGGGCGAAGTAGTCGGCGAGCGCCCGCGCGAGGGCGGGGATCGTGTATTCGCTCGGCATCACGTCGGTCGACAGCCCGTACTCGGCGGCGGTTGCCGCCGTGATCGGGCCGATGGACGCGACGGCGATCCGGCCGCGCCACGCGCTCCGCTCGTCGTCGCTGAATTGCTCCGCGAAGTTTCGTGCGGTGGACGAGCTCGTGAACGTGACGGCGTCGACGGCGCCCGCCGCGAGCGCCTCGCGCAGCCGGACGACGCCGTCGTCGATGCGCCGGGTCTGGTACGCGGGCACCTCGGTCACGGCCACGCCCAGCCGACGGAGCTCGACGACCAGCACGTCGCGCGTCTCCTTCGCCCGGGGCAGCAGCACCCGATCGGCGGGCCCGACGACCCGGCGAAGCCGCTCCACCAGCGCCTCGGCGCGGTACTCGGTGGGGACCAGTTCGACTCGCACGCCGTGCTCGACGAGGGCGTCGGCCGTCGCCGGCCCGATCGCCGCCACCCGCTTGCGCGCGATCGCGGCCCACGGCAACCCCCGCGCGGCCAGGCGCCGGTCCACCATCGCGACACCGTTCACGCTTGTGAAGACCACCCAGGTGAACGACTCGAGCGCCGCGAGGGCCGTGTCCAGCAGCTCCCACGACGCCGGGGGCTCGATGACGATCGTCGGCGCCTGCAGGACGCGCGCGCCGGCGGCCTCCAGGAGCTGCACGAACCGCTGCGCCTGGGCGCGGGCTCGCGTGACCACGATGGTCCGGCCCTCGAGCGGCCGCTCGACGAGCGCGCGGGTCACTCGCGCCATTGTGCCGCCGGCTTGAGCGCCGTCACCGAAGTGGCCCCTTGATCGAGCAAGGCGTCCGCGAGTTGCCGGCCCAGTCGTTGCGGCTCCCCCGGCGCTCCCCCTGCGCTCGCGCGAAGGACCTTGCGTCCGTCCTCGCTCGCGACCAGCCCGTGCATCCGGAGCCGGTTCCCCTCGAGGATGGCGTGGGCGGCCATCGGCGAGTTGCAGGAGGCGCCCAGGCGCTCGAGAAACGCGCGCTCGGCCAGAGCGCAGGCGCGCGTCGACGCGTGGTCGAGCTTTTCCAGGCGGGCTCGGACTCGGTGGTCGTCGGCGCGGATCTCGATCGCGAGGACCCCCTGTCCGACGGCAGGCACGAAGGCCTCCGGGTCGAGCGGCTGCGTGTGTATCGGGGCCAGGCCGAGGCGCTTGAGGCCGGCGGCGGCCAGCAGCACACCGTCCCAGCCTTCCCGCTCGAGCTTTCTCAGCCGTGTGTCCACGTTGCCACGAACGGGCTCGACGACGAGATCGGGCCGCATCGCCAGCGCCAGCGCGCGGCGACGCGGGCTCCCGGTGCCGAGCCTCGCGCCGGTGCGCAGGTCCTCGAAGCGGCGCGGCTCGAGGGTCACGAGGACGTCACGCGGGTCCTCCCGCTCCGGAAACGCCGCGAGGGTCAGCCCGCCCGGGAGCTGGGCCGGCAGGTCCTTGAGACTGTGCACGGCGCAATCGAGGGCGCCGACGAGGAGCATCTCTTCGATCTCCCGCACGAAGAGTCCCTTGCCGCCGATGGCCGCCAGCTGGACATCCTGACGGCGATCACCCTCGGTCCGTATCGGCACGATCTCGACCGCCTCGCCCTCATCGGACAGATGCGTCGCGACGGCCCGTGCCTGGGCCAGCGCGAGCGGACTGCCCCGGGTCCCGATCCTGAGTGCTGGGGCGGGTGTCATGCGATCGGCGCCGACGTCATTTGCGCCCCAGCCCGAAGAGCTCGTGGACGAGCTCGAGCCACGAGCGGGGCGAGCCCGCGCGGGACGACTCCCGCAGCTTGGTGATCGGAGCGTGCAGGATCTTGTTCACGATGGCCGAGGACAACGCCTCGATCGCCTCGCGCGTCTCGAGCGTGGCACCGGGGAGCCGGGCGAGCGTCCGCTTGACCTCGCCGGCCCGGATCGCCTCGAGCCGCTCCCGGAGCGAGACGATCGTGGGAATCACCTCGACGTCGCCCAGCCGCGTGACAAACTTCGCCACCTCGCGCTCGACGAGCGCCTCGGCCCGGTGCGCCTCCCGGCCGCGCTCTCGGATGTTCGCGTCGACGACCTGCTTGAGGTCGTCGATGTCGTAGCGGTACACGCCGTCGAGCATGTCGACCGCCTCCTCCACGTCGCGCGGGACGGCGATGTCGATGAAGAAGAGCGGCCGTCCGCGCCGGGCGGGAAGCACCCGGTCGACGGTCTCGCGCGTGATCACCGGCGCGGGCGCCCCCGTGGAGGTGATCACGATGTCCACGGCCGCCAGCGCGGTCGTCAGCTCGTCGAAGGGGACGGCCGTGCCCGACAGCGCGCGCGCCAGCTCCTGGGCGCGCGCCCAGGTTCGGTTGGCGACGTACAGGGGAAACGCGCCCTGCTCGATGAGGTGCCGGGCGGCGAGCTCGCTCATCTTGCCCGCGCCCACGAGGAGGACGGCCTTGCCGTCGAGCCCCGCGAAGATCTTCTTCGCCAGCTCGACGGCGGCGAACGAGACGGACACGGCGTGCCGCGCGATCTCCGTTTCCGTTCGTACCTTCTTGGCGACGGCGAAGGCCTGAGTGAAGAGCGTGTGCAGGGCCGGCCCGACCGTCTCGCACGACTGGGCGAGCGCGAACGCGTCCTTCACCTGACCCAGGATCTGGGGCTCGCCGATCATCATCGAGTCGAGGCTCGACGCCACGCGGAACGCATGGCGAACCGCCTCGCCATCGACATACGTGTAGAGAGCCGTCTCCACGGAATCCGGCCCCACACCGCGATGGTGGCAGAGTCGACGGAACGTGGCGGTGCGCGCCTCTCCGGGCACGTCGGCGACGGCGTAGACCTCGACCCGATTGCACGTCGAGAGGATGAGAGCCTCGCGGACCACGCCGGTTGCGCCGATGTCGCGCAGCAGCTCACGCAGCTTGTCCTCGTCGACGGCGAGCTGCTCCCGCAGCGCCACCGGGGCGTTTCGGTGCGAGAGGCCCGCGACGAAGAGCGGCATCTAGCCGCCGTGCTTTCCCGGGAGGAACAGGCCCGCCCCCAGGGTGATCGCGAGGGCGGCGAATCCGAGAATCGCGAAGTACGCCGCGCGGCGCCCGTGCCAGCCCCCGACCGCACGTCCGGCGAGGGTGGCCGCATAGACGGCCCAGGCGACGTAGGATAGAAATGCCAGCGGATCGAAGGCAAAGACGCTGCCCCAGGCGGCCCCCGCCCAGAGGACGCCCAGAAGTAGACCCGTCGTCAAGAACGGGAACCCGAGCGCGAGCGTGCGATAGGTCAGCCGATCGAGCGTCGCGAGCGCCGGGAGCGTGTAATAGAGCGCGCCGGGGCGCTTGGCCCTGAGCTGACGCTCCTGGAGCAGGTACATCAACGCCCCGGCGAAATTGAATACGAGGGCCGCGATGCCCACGAGAGCCAGCCCGATGTGTACCCAGACCCAGGCGCCACTGAGCGTTTGGCCGATCAGCGGCCGCATCGGTGTCGACTGCAGGCTAAACGCGAGCGCCACCGGCAGGACGAAGGCGCCGAGAACCGAAAGGCCGTACCGGCGCTCGAGCCACATCTCCAGGACAACGACGACCCAGACAGCCACGGAGAGCGCCTCCGGCAGGCTGGCCAGCGGGGGGCGACCGAGCTCGATGGCCAGAGCGAGAAGAGCGCCGGTGTGTAGGACCCAGGCCGCCAGGGTGGCGAGCGAGGCGAGGCGGTGGAGCAGCTCCTCCCGCTGGACCAGGTACGCGAGGGCCAGGCCGGTAGCGACGACGTACCCAATGATCGCGAGAGTCAGCAGGGTTTGGTGCATAGCTCTAAAAACTCAAGCGCAGCGAGAGTTTACCACATTCCCGATGCGGATTGACCTCCGGTGGCCAGAGTGATCGGCGCCGGTACCGGCCGCCGGTAGCCCGCCCGCTGCGCGACCAGGTCGAAGTGAGGAGACCCCCAGTCCTCGATGAGGGCGGACTGGCCGTTCCACCGGACGCGCCGGTCGAGTTCCTTCACGTACGTGTGGCAGCGACGGCAGGCGATCACCACGTAGCCCTTGTCCTGGTCCTCTGGCTCGAGCCGGACGAGATCCTGGGACTGCTCGGTCCCACAGAACGGGCACTTCATGCGCGAGTACGGCCAGCCCCCGCCACAGAGATGGCAGGCGAGCCGCCTGCGACCGTCCTCGAGCACATCGGAGAAGCCCGGTGGGCCGCCGCAGAACGGGCAGACCCCGAGGTTCCAGACATGCTCGCTCAGGTGGGCCCGCGCGGAAGCGAAGTACACCTCGAGCGGTGGCCTCAGGCTGCCGTACGCGAGAAAGGCGACCAGCTCTGGAGCCAGGCCGGACGTGGCCTCGACTGCGCCCGACCCGATGCGTCCGGGAGTTGGAAACAGCGCCTCGGGGCCGAGCGCGCCCCGATCCCACGCCTCGGCCAGTCGCTGGAGGGCGGCCGCCACATCCTCTCTCAGCTCGGCCAAGCGCTCCATCAGCCCGCCGAGCAGATCTTCGAGGTCGTCGACGGCGATCGCAGACGGCGCTTCGCGCAGCAACGGCACGCTCCGCTCCCAGCGCTGCCGGCACTCCTGCGCGCTCCACGCGAGCGGCGCCAGCCGCGCGGGACTCCACCGGGCCCAGTGGTCGAGGACGTCACCGTATACGGTCAGCGTCGTGCGGAACGCAGGGCGGCGCTCGAGGAGATCCTCCCACTCCGCCCTCAGCGTCCCTAGCGCCACGCGGGCACACTCCTCAGGAGGGCGCGAAAACACCAGGGGGCCCTCGCAGGCCCCCGAGGAACGGAAGGGCGAGCCGGGTTCAGACCTGGCCCGCCGCCATGATCAGGGTCTTCACCAGGAACCCGCCGACCAGGACCAGCACCGACACCACCGCGGTGAGTCCGACGGAGGGCCGCTTCAGCCCGAGCAGGCCGAGGAGCAACGGCACGACGGAGCCGACGACGATGGCGCCGCCCCAGAACAGCGTGCTGTAAGGCCCGCTCGTAATCAGCGCGAGGGCCTTCAGGGCCTGGCTCGACCCCGATGCCTGGACGGACCACACGAATCCGATCACCGCGAGCAGCTGGATCAACAGCGCCAGCACGATGGTCGTTCCGAGCCGGGCGACCCCGTCCCGGTCGCGGCCTCGGAGGACGGCCAGGACCAGCGCCATGGCGGCGGCGCCCGAGGAGGCCCCCACGGCGAGGAACAGCGCGCCGAGCACGTGGGCGTTGATCCAGAGCGGCCGCGCCGTCGCGCCGAGGAGCACGCCGGGATAAGCGGCCAGGAAGAAGCCCATGGCTCCGCCGATCACGCCGACGATGAGCTTCGGCCCGGACAGGTCCCGGACCTTGCCCAGGTCTTCGAGCAACGTCATCACCGCCGCCAGGAACGCCGCGGTCGAGAAGCCGAGCAGGGCCCACGCTCCCATGCTCATCGGCGAGAGCGGGTTGAAGTTCAGCACCATGTTCAGAAACCGGAGGGGAACGCCCAGGTCCACGATGAGGATCACCGGACACGGGACGAGCGCGACGAACGCCAGATAGTATCCCACCCTCACCACGTCCCGGTACCGCACGGCGTCGACGAGCAGCGCCGCGGTGGCGATGACGAACGCGCCGCCCGCGAGGCCCCCGAGGAAGAAATAGACGTCGATCAGAACCGGCCAGTGCGCCGACTGGAGCATGGCCATCGGCTAGCTCTCCCCGCCCGGGCCGCGCCGACGGAAGGCGACCAGCGCGCCGAGCCCGACGAGCAGCGCCGAGCCGATCGACAGGAGCGAGTCCACGAAGATGTTCTTCTGCGGGAGCTTGGGATTGTCCGGTAGCCCGTACGTGGACGGCTTGGACAGGAGGAGGAAGAACGCGTTCAGGCCGCCGAGGAAGCCGGCCGAGTCGGCGCCATAGAGCTGTGCGTCCTTGAATCCCATTGCCTTGAGCGTCTCGACGCGCTTCTGCGCCTTCGGGACCAGATCGTCGCGGAAGCCGAACTGGATCGACTCGGTCGGGCACGCCTTCGCGCACGCCGGGCCGAGCCCGTTGTGGATGCGGTCGTTGCAGAAAGTGCACTTCTTGGCCGTCCCGGTGCTCTCGTTGAAGCTGACCACGCCGAACGGGCACGCCGAGACGCAGTAGCGGCACCCGTTACAGACGTCCTGGTTGATGTTGACCGTCCCGTACTGGGTCCGGTAGATCGCGCCGGTTGGGCACGCGTTCAGGCAGCCCGCGTCGGCGCAGTGCTTGCACACGTCGGACATGAGCAGCCACGCCAGGTCGCCGGTGGGCTTGGGCTCCTCGATGAAGCGCACGAGCCGGAAGGTCTTGTCCGTGAAGTGGGCGTGGTTCTGATAGGTCCCGGTCCACTCCGGTACCTCCAGGCCGAGCTCGTTCCACTGCTTGCACGCGACCTGACACGCCCGGCAGCCGATGCACAGCGACGTGTCGGTGAACATCGCCAGCGTGCGGGCCATGGCTACACCACTCCCTTCTGCACGTTGCACACGAAGGCTTTCGTCTCCTGGATGTAGACGTTGGGATCGCCCACGGTGGCCGAGAGGTCGTTGGTGATGTCGCCCTTGCTGCCGGGGAGCTGCTCGATTCCGTTGTAGCCCCAGTGCCACGGGACGCCGATCTGATGCACCTTCTTGCCGTCGATGATGAACGGCTTGAACCGGTTCGTCACCATGGCGCGCACGTGGATCTTGCCTCGCGGCGTGGAGACCGTCACCATGTCGCCGTTCTTGAGGCCGAGCTCGGCCGCCAGCTCGTGGCTGATCTCGGTGAAGTGCGAGTAGTGCAGCTCGGCCAGCATCGGCAGGTAGCGGGACATGACGCCCGACAGATGGTGTTCGGTCAGGCGGTACGTCGTGATGACGTAGGGATAGTCGGGCGACCCGACCGCCGCCAGCTCGTTCTTCTGGTCCGGCACCTTCCAGATCTTCGCCACGGGGTTGTTCTGCTGCTTCGACAGCAGATTCTTGACCGGCGACTCGATCGGCTCGTAGTGCTCAGGAAACGGGCCGTCGTTCAGGGGACCGAAGAAGCCGCCCACCAGGTCCGTGCGCATGATGAAGGGCTTGTCGCCGTTCTTGGCGTCGGGCGCGAGGAAGGGGTTGAAGTCCGGCACGTCCAGGCCGACCCACTTGCCCTTCTTGTCGGGCCCGTTGGCGGGCGCCTCGGCGTCCCACCAGATGAGCTTCTTTTTCTCGCTCCACGGCTTACCGGCGGGGTCGGCGGCCGCCCGGTTATACAGGATGCGCCGGTTGGCGGGCCACGCGAATCCCCAGCCGTGCCCCAGATAGTCCTTGTCGTCGGCCGGCTTCCGCGAGTTCGCCTTGTTGACGAGCTTGCCGTCCGGGCCTTCGACGGTGACGCCGGTGTAGATCCAGCAGCCTCCGGCCGTCTTGCCGTCGTCGGTCATGTGCGCGAAGGTGTTGAGCGGCTGGCCCTTCCGGTAGACGGGCTTGCCGTCCTTGTCGGTGATGTCCTCGGTCGCGTAGCCGTTGATCTCCTTGAGCACCTCGACCATGTCCGGCTCTTTGGGGTTGTTTCCGTACTTGAAGCTCGCCGCGAGGAATCCCTTGTCCCGCTCCTTCTTGGAGCCGACGTAGAGCTTCTGGAGCCGCTGCGCGAGCGTGCACACGAACTCGGCGTCCGAGGTGACGTCGCCGGGCGGGCTCGCCGCTCGTTCGTGCCACTGGATCAGCCGCATCGTGTTCGTCAGCGACCCGTCCTTCTCGGCGGCCGGCGCCGCCGGCATGAAGAAGACCTCGGTCTTGACGTTCTTGGGATCGGTGCCCGGCGCCTTCCACACCTCGGCCGTCTCGGTCAGGAAGATGTCCTTGACGACGAGCCAGTCGAGGCGCTGCATGGCGGTGCGGGCGAGCTTGGCGTTGGGGCCGCCGACCGCGGGGTTCTGGCCGAGGGCGAGGAACCCCTTGATCCCCCCGTTGTACATGTCCACGAAGATGTGCTGGTGGCTGTAGGCGTCTGCCTTGGCGCGCTTGGGCAGCCACTGGTAGCCGAACTCGTTGTCCTTCGTCGCGGCGTCGCCGTAAAAGGCCTTGAGCAGGCTCACGAAGAACTTGGGCTTGTTGACCCAGAACCCGCCCTTCGGCGTCTCCTTCTCCATGTACGCATTGAGGTCGGGATGGGCGTCTCGCAGCGGCTGCGCCATGTACCCGGGCAGCTCGTGATAGAGAAGCTCCAGGTCCGTGGCCCCCTGGACGTTGGCGTGCCCGCGGAGCGCGGTGACACCGCCACCGGGCCGGCCGATGTTCCCGAGCAGGAGCTGCAGCATGCAGAGCGCGCGGATGTTCTCCACGCCGTTGGTGTGCTGGGTGAGGTTGAGGGCGTAGGTGATGGTTCCGGTCTTCTCCGGCCCCGAGTTGGAGCAGAAGAGCTTGGCGACCTCCTCGAACTTCGCCTGCGGGATGCCGCACACGCGCTCCACCATCTGGGACGTGTACCGGCTGTAGTGCCGCTTCATGAGCTGGAAGACGGAGTTGGGATCCCGGAGCGTCGGGTCGCGCTTGGGGTTCCCCTCGCCGTCGAGCTGGTACTTCCAGGAGGTCCGGTCGTAGGCCCCCTTCGCCGGATCGAAACCGGTGAAGAGCCCGTTGCCGTCTGTCGCCGTCTTGAACGCGGGGTCGATCAGGAACGGCGCGTTGGTGTAGTGGACGACGTAGTCCTTGAAGTAGAGGTTGTGCTGGATCGCGTAATTGATGAGGCCGCCGAAGAACGCGATGTTCGTGCCCGACCGGATCGGCACGTGGATGTCGGCCGCGGCGCTCGTACGCGTGAACCGCGGATCGACGTGGATGAGCTTCGCGCCGCGCTCCTTGGCCTTCATCACCCACTGGAACCCCACCGGGTGATTCTCGGCCATATTGGACGTCGCCATGATGACATCCGAATTCTGCATGTCGATCAAGTTCGTCGTCATCGCCCCGCGCCCGAACGTGGTCCCCAAAGCTGGGACCGTGGCGGAGTGTCAGACTCGGGCCTGGTGCTCGTGGTAGACGATGCCGAAGGTTCGGTTGAGCTTCGACAGGAGGTAGCACTCCTCGTTGTCGGCGCACGCCGACCCGAGCGAGGCGATGGCCTCCAGCCGATTCACCGTCACCGCCTGGCCGTCCTTGTCCTTCTCCCGCTCGATGAAATACTTCTCGCGCGCGTCGTAATAGCGCTTTGCGATCTGGTCGTACATCCAGTCGAGCGGCTTCTCCTCCCACGTGTCCGATCCGGGAGCGCGGTAGAGCGCCTTGGTCGGCCGGAGCGGGTTGTTGGAGAGCTGAATGGTCGCCGCGCCCTTGGGGCACAGTCGGCCCAGAGTGTGCGGCGTGTCCGGATCGCCCTCGATGTCGATGATCTTGTCGTCCTTGGTGTAGATCAGCTGGCCGCACCCGACCGCGCAGTACGGGCACACGCTACGAAAGGCCTTGGCTTCCTTGATCTTCAGGGACGTGACTGCGGCCTCGACCGGCGCGAGATCGACTCCTCTGCCCGTGACCGCGACGCCGGCGGCCGTCGCGCTCCCGAACTTGAGAAAATCACGCCGCGACAAACTCATGGAGACCCTCCTTGAGGTGAGGCGACCGGTCGCATCAGTGCGCTCGCGACTCGGCGCTTACCACTCGGGGCTGGTGAGCTCGTCCCACACGCGGCGCACGACGACGATCCGCTGGGGACGACCTGTCTTTCCTTCGAGCTTTACGATGTCGCCAGGGTTGAGTGTCTGGAGATCGGTGCTCGTGCCTTCGTCGGATACGACGAGGGTTTGCTCGGAGCACGAGAGATCGGTGCACGCGTCGGACGCGCTCTTGACGCGCACGCGCCCCGAGGTTTGATCGACGGCCACGATCACCAGACGGTTCTGCTGGAGGGAGTCGGTGAAGCCTTGCGCCATCGCCGTGTCCTCCTTGAGGCCGGTGGCCTAGCTCACGGCATCGTAATGTGGTCAGACCAGCTTTGTCAAGGCGCGGTGCTCGCTAAGTGCCCGCCTTCATGCGAAAAGTCTCTCCAGCTCCCTCCGATGGCCGGTCGGGCAGATTTCCCTATCCGCCCTCCTCGACGCGCGCGTACGAGGCCAGACGCTCATCGAGGAGCCGACGGGCCTCCTCGGCCCGTGAGGACTGAAGGAGCTCGACGATGCGCCGGCGGGTCGCCAGATCCACGATCGGGCCGTCCAGGAGCGGATTGTAAAATCTACCCAGCTCGAGCAGGATCCTGTCGACCCGGGCTACGTCCTGCAGGTTGGCCTGCGCCTCCTTGAAGAGCTCGACAGCGTAGTCGTCGCGCTTGCGGAACCGGAGGCCGCGGCGGTGGCGCTGGGTTTCGGACGAGTCGTCCGGGGACGGGGACTCGTCAGCCACGCGGCGCGGCAACTTCCTCGCCGAGCAAGAGCCCGTTGCCGGCGTAGAGGTTGAAGCCATCGGTCCGAACGTAGCCGCACACGGTGATGTTGAGTTGCTCGGCCAGCGCCACCGCCATCTCGGTCGGCGACGTCCGGGAGGCGATCAGCGGCACACCCATCCGCGCGGCTTTCAGGAGCATCTCGGAGGAGACCCGCCCGGTGGAGAACAGGATGCGGCCCTCCGTCGGGATCCCGCGCAGGAGCGCCGCGCCTTTGATCTTGTCGACCGCGTTGTGCCGGCCCACGTCTTCGGCGACCAAGAGGAGTCGCTCGCCGTCGCTCAGCGCCGCGCCGTGGATGCCCCGCGATGCCTTGTAGTGGAGGGCGGCGGCGAAGAGGCCCTTCATCCCCTGAACGAGCGCGTCCGGGCGAACGCGCAGCGTCGACGACAAGCGCGGGAACAGCCGGTGGTCGATGCGGAACGTGATCCCACCGCCGCATCCCGAGGTGAGGATCCGCTCGGTCGGCAGGGTCACCGGGTGCGCGAGCGTGACCTCGGCGCGCCCGTCGACCGGCGAGACCTCGAGGTGGCGGATCTCGTCGAGCCCGCCGATGATCTTTTCCATCCACAGATAGCCCACGACGAGCGCCTCGAGGTCCAGGGGCGAACAGAGGAGCGTCAGAAACTTCTCGCTATTCACGTAGATCGTCAGCGGCTGCTCACGAACCACTTCACCGGCGATCTCGTCGGCGTGAGCTCCGCGGACCCGAAGGTAGGTGCGCATGATCCGCTCGCGCGATTCTAGCGCGGATAGAGGACCCGAACCAGCGCGAGCCCCTGCGCCGGCGCCGTCGGGCCCGCGCGCGTGCGGTCGCGGGAGGCGCGGACCGCGCCGAGCCAGTCGGTGTCGTGGCCGCCGCGCCCGACGGCGACGGCGCTGCCGACGATGTTGCGCGCCATGTGGTGGAGATAGCGGTCCGCCGATATGAGCAGGGCGAGCCGCTCCTTCCGGCGGACCACGTGGAGAGCCCGCACGACACACACCGGATCCTTCGCGCGCCCCGATGCCGCGCAGAACGCGCCGAAGTCGTGTCGGCCGCGCAGCGGGGCCAACGCCCGCCGCATTGCGTCCACGTCGAGCGCCTGGGGCATGTGCCAGGCGTAGCGGAGGAGCAGCGGGTTCGCGACCGATCCGACGTCGATGAGGTACGCGTAGCGCTTGCCGGTCGCCGCGCGCCGCGCGTCGAAGCCCGCCGCCGCCTCGCGGACGTCGAGGACCCGGATGTCGCGTGGGAGATCGGCGTTGAGGGCGCCGCGGAGACCGAGGCTCGGGACCCGGGCTCCCGTCGTCAGCGACGCGACCTGCCTGAGCGCGTGCACTCCCGCGTCGGTCCGACTGGCGCCCGTGACGCGCGTCTCGGGGCCGAACCGGCGGCGCGCCGCCTCGAGCAGGGCTCCCTGCACCGTCCGGGCGCGGGACTGAACCTGCCAGCCATGGTAGTCGGTGCCGTCGTAGGACAGCACCAGACGGAAGGTCGAACGGCTCGGCGTTATCGCGGCGGCGGGTGGCGCCGCGGACTGCGCGCCGGGACGAAGGTGAGCCACACGACCGCGACCAGCAGAAACAGAATGATGTCGATCACGATCTCCCACGAGACCCCGGGCAGTACGGCCGGCGCGACCTGGCGCTTGAGCCAGTCCTGGCGCTCGAAATCTTTCGGCTCGTAGTAGACGGGATCGTAGCCGCGCACGGCATCGACGAACCGCACGACGAGCGGCACCGCCGTGTAGGCCACGACCAGGATCGTGAGGACCACCGCCAGGTGGAATCGCTCGTTGTAGCCGAAATGACGGTGGTAGTACCGACGGAGGGAGATCATGTCTGGCCGGCGCCGTTGCGCGGCCGGCCGTGGCCGCGCCGGCGCTTACGAACGGAGCAGGAGCTCGGCGATCTGAACCGCATTCGTCGCCGCGCCCTTGCGCAGCTGATCACCGACCACCCAGAAGCTCAGTCCATTCGGGCTCGAGAGATCCTCCCGGATCCGGCCCACGAAGCAGTCGTCCTGCCCCTCGACCGCGATCGGCATCGGATAGCGATGCTGGGCGGGGTCGTCCCAGAGCCTCAGGCCGGGAAACCGCGCGAACAGATCGCGGGCGCGCGCGGCGGAGACTTTGACCTCGGTCTCGGCGGTCACCGAAACCGAATGCGAGGTGAAGACCGGCACCCTCACCGTGGTCGGCGCGATGCGGAGCCCCGGGGTTTCAAGGATTTTGCGCGTCTCGTTCACCAGCTTCCTCTCCTCGCCGGTGTAGCCATCGGACTCGACCTTGTCGATCGCCGGGATGAGGTTGAAGGCGATCTGGTGGGGGAAGTGCCGGGGCGTGATCGGCTCGCCGCGAGCCCACGCCAGAGTCTGTTCGCGCAGCTCGGCGATTCCACCGACCCCGGCGCCGGAGACGGCCTGAAAGCTGGTCGCGATCACGCGGGTGAGCTTCCCCGCGTCGTGCAGCGGCTTGAGCGGCATGACCGTCACGATCGTCGTGCAGTTCGGGCACGCGATGATGCCGTGGTGCCCTCTGGCCGCATGCGGGTTGATCTCGGGGACGACGAGCGGTACGTCCGGGTCCATCCGATAGGCGTTCGACTTGTCGATCACGGTCGCGCCGGCCTTGACGATCATCGGCGCGTACTCCCTGGCCTGCGCGGAGCCCGCCGAGCAGAAGGCGATGTCGACGCCTTTGAAGGCCGCCGGCTCGACTCTCCGGATGGTGACGGGCTCGCCGCGGAAGGTCACGGTCTTGCCCACCGAGCGCTCGGAGGCGAACGCCCGCAGCTCGCGGAGGGGGAACTTTCGCTCCTCGAGAATCTTGAGCGTGGTCTGCCCGGCGGCGCCGGTGGCGCCCACCACCGCGACGCAAAGGCCGGCGGCCATCAGTACTGGCGCTCCACTTCGCGCACGATCAGGTCCCCCATCTCCCGCGTCCCCCTCGGTCGCGCCCCCGCCGCGGCGATGTCCGCCGTGCGGTGGCCTCCCTCGAGCACCCGCAGCACTGCCTGGTCGACCCGGTCGGCGTCCTTCGTCATGTTCAGCGAGTACCGCAGGAGCATCGCCGCCGAGAGGATCGCCGCGATCGGGTTCGCGATGCCCTTGCCGGCGATGTCCGGCGCGGTCCCGTGAACCGGCTCGAAGAGGCCGACGGCTCCGCCGAGGGATGCCGACGGGAGCATTCCCATCGAGCCGGCGAGGATCGCCGCCTCATCCGACAAAATATCACCGAAGGTGTTCTCGGTCACAATCGTGTCGAACTGTGTCGGCCGGTGGACCAGGGCCATCGCGCAGTTGTCGACCAGCATGTGGTCGAGCGTCACGTCCGGGTACTCGCGGCCGACGCGCGTCACCACCTCGCGCCAGAGCTGCGACACCACCAGCACGTTCACCTTGTCGACCGACGTGAGGCGCCGCCGGCGCTTGCGTGCGACCTCGAACCCGATCCGGGCGATCCGCTCGACCTCGCGCGACGTGTACGCCATCGTGTTGATCGCGCGGGCGCCGCCGTCGGCGAAACGCTCGACGCCGCGGGGCTCGCCGAAGTACAGGCCCCCCGTCAGCTCGCGGATGACCATGAGGTCGGTTCCCTCGACGACCTGGCGCTTGAGGGGCGAGGCGTCCACCAGCATGGGAAAGCATTTCGCGGGACGCAGGTTCGCGTAGAGGTCGAGCTCCTTGCGAATCGCGAGGAGCCCGCGCTCGGGGCGCTGCTCGTGAGGCACGTCGTCCCACTTGGGGCCGCCGACCGCGCCGAACAGGATCGCGTGCGACGCCCGGCACAGCTCCAGCGTTCCCGGGGCGAGCGGCGCGCCCGTCGCGTCGATGGCGGCGCCGCCCACCAGCCCGCGCTCGAACTCGAACGCGGCCCCCGTGCCCTTGCCGACCGCCTCCAGGACGCGGATGGCCTCGGGGATCACCTCTTGGCCGATCCCGTCCCCCGGCAGGACCGCGATCCGATACGTCGCCATCACGTGCTCCCCATCCCGGGTTAGGGCCCGACTTCTTTCATTCGCTGGGCCGATGCCTGAGCCACTCGGTTGAGGGCGCTGAGATACGCGCGGGCGCTCGCCTCGATGACGTCCGTCGAGGCGCCCTTGCCCGACACGAGGGTGCCGTCGAAGTCGACCTTCATCGCGACCTCGCCGATCGCGTCCTTGCCCGACGTCGCGGACCGCAGGGCGTAGTCTTGCAGACGGCCCTTCAGGCCGGTGATCGCGTCGATCGCCGCCAGCACCGCGTCGACCGGTCCGTCGCCCACGCCCGAGTCCTGGAAGGTCTGCCCCTCCTTCTTCAAGCGCACCGTCGCCGACGGCACGACCCCCGTGCCGCTGATGACGTGGAGGTAGTCGAGCTCGTAGAGCGGGGCCACCGTCTGGGTGACCTCGTCGGTCGCGATCGCCATGAGGTCCTCGTCGTAGACCTCCTTCTTCCGGTCGGCGAGATCCTTGAACGCCTTGAACGCCCGATCGAGCTCGGGACCGGCCAGCGCGAAGCCCAGCTCCTTCAACCGCGCCGTCAGGGCGGCCCGCCCGGAGTGCTTGCCGAGGACGAGCTTGTTCGACGCGCGGCCGATGTCCTCGGGCCGCATGATCTCGTACGTGAGCTTCTCCTTGAGGACCCCGTCCTGGTGGATACCGGCCTCGTGGGCGAACGCGTTCTCGCCGACGATCGCCTTGTTCGGCTGCACGTGCACGCCCGTGATGTGGGAGAGCAGGCGCGAGGCCTTGAAGATCTCCTCGGTCCGGACGCCGGTGTCGATCCCGAAGTAGTCTTTCCGCGTCCGGAGCGCCATCACGATCTCCTCGAGCGACGCGTTGCCGGCCCGCTCGCCGATCCCGTTGATCGTGCACTCGACCTGCCGGGCTCCCTGCATGAGCGCGGTCAGCGAGTTCGCGACCGCCTGCCCGAGGTCGTTGTGGCAGTGGACGGACAGGACGACCTTGTCGAGGCCCTGCACCTTCTCGCGGATGCGCGCGATCCGCTCGCCCCACTCGCGCGGAATGGCGTAGCCCACGGTGTCCGGGATGTTGATCGTGCGCGCGCCCGCCTCGATCGTCGCCGACAGGACGTCGCACATGTAGTCGAAGTCGGAGCGCGACGCGTCCTCCGGCGAGAACTCCACGTCCTCGCAGTACCCGCGCGCGTGACGGACCGCGTCGACCGCCGCCTTGAGCACTTCGGCCCGGGACTTGCGCAGCTTGTACTTCAGATGGATGTCGGAGGTCGCGACGAACGTGTGAATGCGCGGCTTGCGGGCGTACTTCACGGCCTCCCAGCAGCGGTCGATGTCGCCCAGTCCCACGCGCGAGAGGCCGCAGATGGACGGCGCGTTCTCCAGCGTTCCGACCTGCCGGGCTACCTCGCGCGTGGCCTCGAAATCCTCGTCTGAAGAGATCGGGAAGCCGGCTTCGATGACGTCCACCTGCAGCCGGGCCAGCTGACGGGCCATCTCGAGCTTCTCCATCGTGTTCATGGAGAAGCCGGGCGCCTGCTCGCCGTCCCGCAATGTCGTGTCGAAGATGATGACGCGGTCCATACGTCCTCCTAAGGCGATTCCTTGCTGACCAGCTCGGCCGGCACCGACAGCGGGCGTCCGACGATCAGACGCCGCACCGGTCCGGAGAGCGCGTAGCCGGTGAAGAGCATGAAGAGAAAGAGGTCGTGCTTGGTGGCCACGATCATGACCGCCAGAACGACGACCAGCAGCGTCTGGAGCGGCCGGCGCCGGACGAAATCGACCTCCTTGAAGCTCCAGTAACGGAATGTCGACACCATCAGCAGGGCGAGGACGCCGACGGCGGCCGCCAGCGCGATCTGGATCCAGTGAGCCAGCGGCTCGTCGCCGAGCAGCAGGACGGTCGCGGCGACCACGCCGGCCGCCGCCGGCGTGCTGAGGCCGATGAAGAAGCGCCGATCGACGGTCCCGGTCTGCACGTTGAAGCGGGCGAGCCGCAAGGCGCCGCAGATGACGAACAGGAAGACGCCGAACCAGGCCGGGCGGCTCAGATCCTTGAGCGCGTAGGAGTACAGGAGGAACGCCGGCGCCACGCAGAACGAGACGACGTCGGCCAGCGAGTCGAACTCGACCCCGAACTGACTGGTCGCCTTCATGAGGCGCGCCACGCGGCCGTCGAGCAGGTCCATGATCATCGCGACGAAGATCGCCAGCGCCGCGTCGCCGTACCGACCCTCCACCGTGAGCAGCAGCGCGAAGAAGCCGCAAAAGAGATTGCCGGTGGTGAGCAGGCTTGGCAGCAGCACGATGCCGCGCCGCCGCTTGTCGCGAAGCTCGTGCCAGCGCCGCCGCCGCGGCCCCTTGTGGCGTCGGATCATGAGCCCGCCTCGGCCATCACGACAGCAGTCCCAAGACCGTGACGCCGCCGGTCACCCGGTCGCCGACGCGCACGCGGACCTCGGCGCCGCGCGGCAGGCAGCAGTCGGTGCGAGAGCCGAAGCGGATCATGCCGAACCGCTCGCCGGCGGCGAGCTTGTCGCCGGGTCCCACGCGACAGACGATCCGCCGTGCGACGACCCCCGCGATCTGGACCACGGTCACCCGAGCGCTTTCACCCTGAAGGTGGAGCACGCAGCGCTCGTTCATGTCGCCCGCGTCCGGCCGGTAGGCGGGGACGAATCGGCCCCGCGAATACGCGGCGCGGACGACCAGACCGGCGATCGGCGCGCGGTTCACGTGCACGTCCAGCGGTGAGAGGAAGATCGCGACCCGCACGGCCGGACCGACGAACGGGTCGTTCAGCTCGTCGACCTCGATCACGCGGCCGTCGGCCGGCGCCAGCACAGCGCCGGGAACCGCCGGCACCGCGCGCTCCGGGTCGCGGAAGAACCCGAGGGACGCGAGCGCCGCGGCCGCGAAGGGCATCGCGAGCGTCCGCCGCCCGACGAGCGCGAGGCCGGCGGCGATCGCGGCCGGCACCACGATGAACGGCCAGCCCTCGGCCGCGAGGGGGAGCCGGCGCATCAGCCGATCCGCGGCGGCTTGATCCACGACATCATCGACCGCAGGCGCTTGCCGACCTCCTCGATCGGGTGCTCGGCGTCGCGCCGTCGCATGGCGAGGAATCCGGCGCGGTTGGCCTGGTTTTCCAGCACCCACTCGCGCGCGAACTGACCGGACTGGATCTCGCCGAGGATCCGCTTCATCTCGGCCTTCGTCTGCTCGCTCACGACGCGCGGTCCCCGCGTGTAGTCGCCGTACTCGGCGGTGTCCGACACCGAGTAGCGCATGTACGCGAGCCCCCCCTGGTAGAACAGATCCACGATGAGCTTCATCTCGTGCATGCACTCGAAGTAGGCGACCTCGGGCTGGTAGCCCGCCTCGACCAGGGTCTCGTACGCCGCCTTGATGAGATGCGAGATGCCGCCGCAGAGCGTCGTTTGCTCGCCGAACAGGTCCGTTTCCGTCTCTTCCTTGAAGGTCGTCTCGATCACGCCCGCCCGCGTGCAGCCCACTCCCTTGCCGTACGCCAGCGCCAGGTCGCGCGCCTTGCCGGAGACGTCCTGGTAGACGGCGAGCAGCGCGGGCACCCCTGGCCCCTGGGTGAAGAGGTCGCGCATCACGTGCCCCGGCGCCTTGGGCGCGATCATGGTGACGTCGGCGTCCGGCGGCGGGACGACCTGATTGAAGTGGATGTTGAAGCCGTGCGCGAACATGAGCATCTTGCCCTTGCCGAGGCCGCCCTTGATCTCGCTCTCGAACACGTGCCGCTGGCTCTGGTCGGGCAGCAGGATCATGATCACGTCCGCCATCTGGGCCGCCTCGTTCACCGTCGCGACCCGCAGGCCTTCTTTTTCGGCCTTGGCCCAGCTCTTCGAGCCTTTGTAGAGCCCGACGACCACGTCCTGGCCGGAGTCCTTGAGATTCAGCGCGTGGGCGTGTCCCTGGCTGCCGTACCCGATGATCGCGATCTTCCGGCCCTTGAGCAGCCCGAGATCGGCGTCCTGGTCGTAGTAGATCTTGGCGGGCATCGCGTGTCCTTTCCTCGGTGTCGGTGAGTGTCAGTCGGCGAAGCCGACCACCTTCGGGTCGTCCGCGACGCGCGGCTTCCGCGGCGGCTCGACGCGCCGCACGCGGGCCTTCGGGCCGCGCGCGATCACGACCTTGCCGGTCCGGACGAGCTCCTGGATCCCCATCGGCCGCAGCAGCTCGATCAGCGCCTCGAGCTTGCCCTCGTCGCCGGTGGCCTCCAGGACGAACGACACGGCCGTGACGTCGACCACCCGCGCCCGAAAGATGTCGGCCGTCCGGAGGACCTCCGCCCGATTCGACGGCTCGGCGTTGACGCGGATGAGGACCAGCTCGCGCTCGACGTGGCTCTCGTCGGTCAGGTCGGTCACCTTGATCACGTCGATGAGCTTGTGCAGCTGCTTCGTCACCTGCTCGATGACGAACTCGTCGCCGCGCACGACGAGCGTCATCCGGGAGACCGACGGGTCGAGCGTCTCGCCGACCGACATGCTCTCGATGTTGTAGCCGCGCGCCGAGAAGAGCCCGGCGACGCGCGAGAGGACGCCGAACTTGTTCTCCACCAGAACCGCGATCGTGTGCTTGCGGGGGTCGTTGCCGTTCGGCATCAGAAGCCCGTCTGCGACTTCGCGGCCTTGTCCCGCACCTCGCGGGTCGGCGCCACCAGGATCATGTCGGTATTGGCGCCGCCGGCCGGCACCATCGGGAACACGCACTCGTCCTTGTCCACGCACACGTCGAGGACGACCGGCGCGGGCGTGCTGATCATCTTCTCGATGGCCGGCACCACCTCGCTCGGCTTCGTCACGCGGAGCCCGACGCAGCCGTAGGCCTCGGCGAGCCGCACCCAGTCCGGAATCCCGGGCAAGTCGATCGCGCAGTAGCGTTCCTTGTAGATGATCCGCTGCCACTGCCGGACCATGCCGTGGCCGCTGTTGTTGATGATCACCGTCTTGACGGGGAGCCCTTCCGTGAAGCACGTGGCCAGCTCCTGGCTGTTCATGGCGAAGGAGCCGTCCCCGTCGATATTGATCACGAGCTTGCCCGGGTTCGCCGCCTGGACCCCCATCGCGGTGGGCAGCCCGTAGCCCATCGTGCCGAGGCCGCCGGACGTGCACCACATGCGCGGGTGCTTGAACTTGTAGTACTGCGCCGCCCACATCTGGTGCTGGCCGACCCCCGTGACGATGAAGGCCTCGCCGCCGGTCGCGTTGGAGATCTCCTGGACGACGTACTGCGGCTTGACGACGTCGTCGCTCCACTCGTAGCGGAAGGGAAAGTCCCGCTTCCACTCCGCGAGCTGGGTCGCCCACTGACGGCGCGCCTCACCCACGGCGGGTGGCGGCTCGTCCCGCAGCTCCTCGCGGAGGGCCTCCACCAGCTTCACGAGAACTCGGCGGCAGTCACCCACGATCGGCACGCCCACCTGGATGTTCTTCGAGATCGAGGACGGATCGATGTCGATGTGGACGATCTCGGCGTTCGGCGCGAACGCGTCGACGCGGCCGGTCACCCGGTCGTCGAAGCGGGCGCCCACGGCGACGAGGACGTCCGAGTGGTGGACCGCCATGTTGGCGTAGTAGCTCCCGTGCATGCCGAGCATGTCGAGCGAGAGCGGGTGCTCCATCGGGAACGAGCCCAGCCCCATGAGGGTCTGCGTCACCGGGAGCTGGGCCAGCTCGGCCAGCTCCCGTAGCTCGGCGCTCGCGTCCGCCGAGATGACGCCGCCGCCGACGTACAGGACCGGCTTCTTGGCGCGCGCCAGGAGCTTGGCCGCCCGCTTGATCTGGCCCGGATGGCCCTCGTAGTTCGGGTTGTACGAGCGCATGTGGATCTGATCGGGCCAGACGAGATCCCACTCCTTCACGAGGATGTCCTTGGGCAGGTCGACGTGGACCGGCCCGGGACGCCCGGTCGAGGCGATGTGGAACGCTTCGCGGATGATCGGGCCGAGGTCGTTGCCGTCCTTCACGAGGAAGTTGTGCTTCGTGCACGACCGCGTGATCCCGACGTTGTCGGCCTCCTGGAACGCGTCGTTGCCGATGAGGTGCGTGGGCACCTGCCCGGTGAACGCGACGATCGGGATGGAGTCCATCATCGCGTCCTGGAGCGCCGTCACCAGATTCGTCGCGGCCGGGCCCGAGGTCACGAGGCAGACGCCCACCCGGCCCGACGTTCGCGCGTAGCCCTCGGCCGCGTGGCCCGCGGCGGCCTCCTGGCGCACGAGGATGTGGCGCAGGCCCTGGAAGTCGTACAGCGCGTCGTAGATGGGCAGGACCGCGCCGCCGGGCAGGCCGAAGATGAGATCGACTCCCTGGCGCTTCAGGCACTCGAGAACGATTCGTGCCCCGGGCATTTTCACTTCGCGTTCCTCCTAGAGCAGTCCGGCCGTCGCCAGGACTTCCTTGATGTCGTCCAAGCTAGACACGGTAGTCGCCGGCGCCGCCCACCTGGCGTTCCTTGATGCGTGCTTGCGCCGCCGCGAGCCGGGCCCCGGGAATGAGATAGGGTGAGCACGAGACATAGCTCATCTTCACGCGGTGGCAGAACTCCACCGACGACGCTTCGCCGCCGTGCTCGCCGCAGATGCCGATCTTTAGATTTGGCCGGCGACTCCGTCCGCGCTCGATGCCGATCGTGATCATCTCGCCCACGCCCTCCTGGTCGAGGACCGAGAACGGATCGTGCGGCACCAGGCCCATGTCCAGATACTTGGGCAGGAACTTCGCGACGTCGTCCCGGCTGTAGCCGTACGTGAGCTGGGTCAAGTCGTTCGTCCCGAACGAGAAGAACTCGGCGTACTCCGCGATCTGGGCGGCGATCAGCGCGGCCCGTGGCACCTCGATCATCGTCCCGATCAGGTATCGCACGGCGATGCCCGTCTCGGCGATGACGCCGTCGGCCACCCGCTTGGTCTGCTCGAAGGTTTCCTTCATCTCGCCGACGGTCCCGGTGAGCGGGATCATGATCTCGGGCTCGACATGGACGCCCTGCTCGGCGACCATGCACGCCGCCTCCATGATGGCGCGCACCTGCATGCCGTAGATCTCCGGATGCGTGATGCCGAGGCGGCAGCCGCGGTGGCCGAGCATCGGATTGGCCTCCCGCAGCTTCTCGACGCTGGCGATGATCGCTTCGAGGCGCGCCTGCTCCTCGGGATTGATGCCGAGCGCCTCCAGGCGGCTCCGTGTCTCGATCAGCTCCGTGTACTCCTTGTGGTTGGGCAGGAACTCGTGGAGGGGCGGATCGAGCAGGCGGATCGTCACCGGGAGACCATCCATCGCCCGGAAGATCCCCATGAAGTCGTCGCGCTGGAACGGCCGGAGCTTCTCGAGCGCCGTGCGGCGGGTGGCCTGGTCGAGGGCCATGATCATCTCGCGAACGATCGGAATCCGATCGGGCGCGAAGAACATGTGCTCGGTGCGAACGAGCCCGATCCCCTCGGCGCCGAACTCGCGCGCGCGCTGGGCGTCGGTGGGGGTATCGGCGTTGGCCCGTACGCCGAGCCCTTCCTTTCGATAGCGATCGGCCCAGGACAAGAGTTCTTGGACCTCGTCCCCCAGCTCGCCTTCGACGGTCTTCACCGTGTCGAGAAGGACCTCTCCGCTTCCGCCGTCGACCGAGATCCAGTCGCCCTCGCGGACGATGCGACCGCCGACTTCGAATACGCGGCGATGCTCGTCCACGACGATCTCGGCGGCTCCGACCACGCAGGCCTTGCCCATCCCGACCGCGACGACGGCCGCGTGCGACGTCCGGCCGCCTCGCGAGGTGACGATGCCCTCCGCGGCGTACATGCCCGCCACGTCCTCCGGCGAGGTCTCAGGACGGACGAGGATGACCTTTTCGTTGGCGTGCGCCCATTCGACCGCGCGATCCGCGTCGAAGACCGCCTTGCCGACCGCCGCGCCCGGCGCGGCGGGCAGGCCGCGCGCCAGCAGTCGCCCCTTGTCGATCGCCGCGGCCTTGTCCCGGTCGTCGAAGACGGGCCGGATTGCCTCGTTCACTTCCTGCGGCCGGACGCGGAGCAGCGCGGTGTGCTGGTCGATGACGTGCTCGTTCACGAGATCCCTGGCCACCTTCACCGCGGCGCGCGCGGATCGCTTGCCCGCGCGCGTCTGCAGCAGGTAGAGGGTGCCGTCTTGCACGGTGAACTCGATGTCCTGCATGTCTTTGTAGTGCCGCTCGAGGCGTCCGGCGATCTCGAGGACCTCGTCGTAGATCGCCGGCATCCGCTGGCGCAGAGCCTCGATCGGCAGCGGCGTACGGATGCCGGCGACGACGTCCTCGCCCTGGGCGTTGGGCAGGAACTCGGCGTAGAAGCGCGGTTCGCCGGTCCGTGGATCGCGCGTGAAGCCGACGCCCGTCCCCGAGGTCTCGCCGAGGTTTCCGAACACCATGGCCATCACGGTCACCGCGGTGCCCCATTCCTCGGGAACGTTGTGGATGCGGCGGTACTCCGCGGCCTTCTTCGCGAACCAGGAATCGAAGACGGCGTTGATCGCCAGCCGCAGCTGCTCCTTCACGTCCTGGGGAAAGGCGCGTCCCGTCCGCTCGCTGACGATGTTCTTGAAGACGTCGGTGAGCTTTCGGAGCTCGGCCGCCGGCACCTCCGGATCGGTCGTGACGCCGAGGCGCGACTTCGCCGCGTCGAGCTCCGCGTCGAAGACCTCGCGCCGCACGCCCAGGACCACGTTTGCGAACATCATGACAAAGCGGCGGTAGCAGTCCCACGCGAACCGTTCGTTGCGTGTACGCGTCGCGAGCCCTTCGACGGTCGTGTCGTTCAGGCCGAGATTGAGGATCGTCTCCATCATGCCCGGCATCGACACGCGGGCGCCCGATCGGACGGAGACCAGGAGCGGCCGGTTGGGATCGCCCAATCCGGCATCCGCGGCGCTCTCGAGCCGCTGGAGGTTCTCGAGCGTCTGGTCCCACAACTCGTCGGGCCACTCGTGCGCGGACCGGTTGTAGTGGGCCCAGGCCTGCGTCGTCACCGTGAATCCCGGCGGGACCGGGATCCCGAGGTTCGTCATCTCCGCCAGCTCGCACCCCTTGCCGCCCAGCAGGTTCCGCATGAGGGAGGAGCCCTCGGCGTGCCCACCCCCGAAGAAGTAGACGTATTTCGTCATAGGCGCGGGTCTCCGTCTCCGATGACCAAAAAGCCGTGTGATATTAGTGGATAACGAGCATCAGTGTCAATTATTCTACCGCTCGCCACCCCCACCACGCTCATGTCATTCGTTCCTGCCCGGATTCCCGGAATCCGGCGGCACAAAAGCGAAGGGCCACGGGTCGTTCCACCCGTGGCCCTTGAGGTCCTCATCGCCACGGGCTCGTCCCCGCCCGTGGCATCCGATGTCGCGCTACGTCGCGGATGCTCCGGGCAGGGCCGGCAGCGCCAGCAGAATCAGACCCAGCAGCAACACGCGCGACGTCATGTCGAGCACGATGCGGAGTATACGGACTCACCCGGACATGGTCAAGCGCCCGCGCGCCGGCCGCCCTCGCCGCGCTCCGGCGTCCTGCCGTGCACGAGCCCCTCGACCGCGACGATGTGGTCGAGCATCGCCTGTCGCGCGGCGGCGGCATTGCGTCGCGCGATCGCCTGGAGGATGCGGCGATGGTCCTGGTGCGAGCGCGTGGGGCGGCCGGGCGTGTTGAGCGACTCCTCACGGCTCTGGGTCAAGAGGTCCATGATCGCGTGCACGATCCGCGTGATCGCGCGATTGTGGGCGGCTGTGCCGATCGCGGTGTGAAAGGCGGCGTCCTGGGCGAGCCCGGTCCTCCCGGCCGCGACTTCCCGCGCTTGATCGTCGAGGATCCGTTCCATCTCCTGGACCTCTTCCGGCGTGGCGCGACTGGCCGCGAGGGCCGCGATGGCTGGCTCGAGGAGCCGCCGGGCCTCGAAGAGCTCCCCGATCGCCTCCCGCTGCGACGTCATCACGAGGGCCAAGGGGGCGACCAGCGCGTCGATCGACACCTGGCGGACGAACGTGCCCTCGCCCGGACGGATCTCGATGAGCCCGAGGCTTTCGAGCGCCCGCAGCGCTTCGCGTACCGAGGTGCGGCTGACGACGAACTTCTCGGCGAGCTCCCGCTCGGGCGGCAGCCGATCGCCACTCTTGAGGCGCCCGTCTGCGATCAGCTGCTTGACCTGGCGTACGATCTCCTCGTAGATCCGCGTGGACTTGATCGGGCCGAGCCCGATGGCATGGTCCGCCGGCTCCCCCCCGGCCTTCCGGCGCCCGGGCACGCTCATCGAGACCTCAGAGGTTCTCCGGGACGTGGACGTGAGGGTGGCGCCGACCGAACCACCAGCCGAGCCCCGTGAGCACGAGCCCCATCGCGATCGGCACCGGATAGTGGAGCGCCGCGGCGTTGTCGCCCATCCATCGGCGGATGACCGGGTCGTCCATCATCATCTCGCCCGCGACATAGCCGAGGAGGCCTCCACCGAGCCAGACGATCCACGCGTGGCGATTCATGAGATGAGCCAGGACGCCGGCGCCCCAGATGACGATCGGAAGCGAGAGCCCGACCCCGAACATGACGAGTAAGAGATCGCCGTGTGCCGTGGCGGCGATCGCCAGCACGTTGTCGAGGCTCATCGTCACGTCCGCCACGATAATGACCCAGATGGCCTCCCACAGCGAGGTACCGTGCCGAATGTTACTCTCGCCCCCGAGCTCCGGCCGGACGAGCCTGACGGCGATCCAGACGAGGAGTATCCCACCGACGAGCTGGAGAAACGGAATCTTGAGGAGCACGCTGATGACCGCAACGAAGATCAATCGCAGCACGACCGCCCCCAGCGCCCCCCAGATCTGACCGAGCAGACGCTTTCGCTTGGGCAGGGCGCGCACCGCCAGGGCGATGACCAGCGCGTTGTCGCCGGACAGGAGGAGATTGAGCGCGCCGATGCCGACGAGACGGATCCAGAATTCCGGGTCGGCCAGGATCGCCATCACGTCTCCCGCAGCGAGGCGGTCGGCAGGGGCGTTCCGCGCCGCCGGCGCCACCACGGCGTCACGACCGGCAACACGAAGAAGAAGATCGCGACCGCCGTGATCGCGCCGGCGATCGGTCGCGTCACGAAGATCGCCAGCGATCCCTGGGACATGATCAGGCTCTGGCGGAGCGCGTTCTCGGCCAGATCGCCGAGGACCAGCGCCAGGACGAGCGGTGCCAGCGGATAGTCGAGCTTCTTAAACACGTAGCCGACGACGCCGAAGATCAGCATGTACCAGATGTCGATCATGCTGTTGTGCACCGCGTACGAGCCGATCGCGCAGATGGCGACGATCAGCGGCGTGAGGATCGCGAATGGAATGCGGAGAATCGCGGCGAAGAAGGGCACGAACGCCAGGACCATCAGCACGCCGATGATGTTGCCGGTGTACATGCTGGCGATGAGCCCCCAGACGAAGTCGGGCTTCTCCGTGAAGAGGAGCGGTCCGGGCTGGAGCCCCCAGATGATGAGGCCGCCGAGCATGACCGCCGCCGTCGGCGAGCCCGGAATGCCGAGCGTGAGCATCGGCAGCATCGCCGCCACGCCCGCCGCGTGGGCCGCCGTCTCCGGCGCGACGACGCCCTCGAGCTCTCCCGTGCCGAACCGCTCCGGGTGCTTCGAGAAGCGCTTCGCGAAGGCGTAGCTCATGAACGAGGCGGGCGTCGCGCCGCCCGGCTTGAATCCCATCCAGAAGCCGATGAAGGCTCCGCGCACGAACGTGCGGTAGTAGCGCGGCAGCACCTTCCAGGTGTCGAGCACCACGCGGAGGTTCATTCCCGTCGCAATGCCCCGGAAGCTGAGCCCTTCCTCCACGCTGAGGAGGATCTCGCCGACTCCGAAGAGCCCGATGACCGCCACGATGAAGTCGAACCCTTTCATGAGGTCGATGAAGCCGAACGTCATCCGGAGCTGACCGGTGACGATGTCGAGGCCCACGGCGGCGAGGACGAACCCGAGGACGATGGACACCAGCGACTTCAGCGGATCGCCGCCGCCGAGCCCGATGAAGCTCGAGAAGGTCAGGAGCTGGATCGCGAAGAACTCCGGCGGGCCGAAGCGCAGGGCGATCTCCGCGAGAAGCGGCGCGAAGAAGGTGATGAGCACGATCGAGAAGAGGGCGCCGACGAATGACGAGGTGAAGGCCGCCGTGAGCGCCTGGCCGCCTTTCCCCTGCCGCGCCAGCGGATAGCCGTCGAAGGTGGTCGCGACCGACCACGGCTCGCCCGGGATGTTGAACAGCACGGACGTGATCGCGCCCCCGAAGAGCGCCCCCCAGTAGAGCGACGTCAACAAGATGATCGCCGAGGTGGGTGGCATCGTGAACGTGAGGGGCAGCAGGATCGCGACGCCGTTGGCGCCCCCGAGCCCGGGCAGGACACCGATGACGGTGCCGAGCGTGATGCCGACGACCGCGACGAAGAGGTTGAAGGGCGTGATCGCGATGTGAAATCCGAGGAGGAGGTTCTCGACGCCCATGGGTCAGTAGCCCAGCCACGCCTCGAGCGGGCCCTTGGGCATCGGCACCAGGAACCACGTCTCGAACACCAGGAACGTGAGCACCGGGACGCCGATCGCGCAGAGGGCCACCACGACCCAGCCGTGCCGACCGACCCAGCGCATGTAGAACCCCATGTAGAGGGCCGAGGCGACGTAGAGCCCCAGCGGCTTGACCAGGATCACCATCAGCGTGGCCGGCCAGAGCACCTTGAGCACCGGAACGAGCTGCGCGCGCGTCACGAACGGCGTGTCGGTCGAGCGGCGCCAGGCCCGCGCGATGATCGCGACGCACGTCGCGATCATGATCACCCCGAGCCAGAACGGGAAGAATCCGCTCTTGGGTCCGTCCGTTCCCCACCCGATGCCGATCCGTATCGAGTCGAAGACCACGACCCCGCCCAGCAGGATCAAGACCGACGCGGTGGCGAGGTCGGCGACGCGCATCTTACTTCTTCAGCAGGCCCCCTTTGGCCATCAGTTCCTTGTGGAGCTGTTCGTTCTCCTCCACCCACTTCACGTATTCGGGGCCGGTGGCGAAGGCGGGCTTGAGCGCGCCGTCGTCCGTGTACTTCTTCCACTCCGGAGTCTCGCTGACCTTCTTGAGGAAGGCGACGTACCAGTCCACCGCCTCCTTCGGCATGCTCGGTGCGCCGAAGATCCCCCGCAGCATCAGATAGTTCACGTCGGCGCCGAGCGCCTCCTTGACCGTCGGGATTTCCTTCCACTCGCCGACGGGGATTCGTGCGGTATCGAAGACGGCGAGCGGACGGACGCGCCCGGCCTTCCAGTGGCTCACGCACTCGATCGGGTTGTTGACGGTCGAATCGACGTGCTTGCCGACGAGGTTGACGCAGACCTCACCACCACCCTTGAACGGCACGTAGGTGAACTTGAGTCCGAGCGCCTGCTCGAGCTGGATCGTGAGGATCTGGTCCTCCTGCGCCGAGCCGGTGCCCCCCATCTTCATCTGGTCGGCCTTCCCCATCTTTTCCTTCACGGCCGCAATGTAGTCCTTCGCCGTCTTGTACGGCGTCTCCGCGTTGACCCAGAGGATGAACTGGTCCAGCGCCATGCGGGCGATCGGTGTGAGGTCCTTCCAGTTGAAGGGAACGCCGGTGTGCAGCGGCGTCGTGAACAGGTTCGAGAGCGTGATGATGATGGTGTGGGCGTCGCCTTTCTTGCCCTTGATGTCGAGGAACCCCTCGGCGCCGGCCCCGCCCGCCTTGTTGACGACGATGAGCGGACGGGGGGAGAGCTTGTGCTTCTCGGCGATGCCGGCGATCAGGCGCGCCATCTGGTCGGCGCCACCGCCGGTCCCGGCCGGCACCACGAACTCGATCGGCTTGGTCGGCTCCCAGGCGGCCGCGGAGGCGGGGATGACGATCAGCAGCGCGAGAACGCGGGCGACAACGGTGTCGAGCTTCATCGCTCGCTCCTTTGCCCGAGGCCAGGTCTCGGGTCCATGTCGTGCTGGGATACGTCCACGTATGGAACACGAAGTATGGAACACGAAAGGGCCGGGTCCCGTTTCACGGGAGCCCGGCCCTACCTGCTAAGGGCGGCGAGGAGGAGCCACGGGCGATCCGGGCCTTACTTCGCTGACAGCGCCGCCTTCGTCGCGTCCAGGCGGCGGAACGGCACCACCGCCGGAATCTCCCACTTCTCCCACATCTCGTCCACTTTCGCCTGGAAGTACGCGAGATCCTCCTCGATGAAGTGCGCGAAGCGACCCTGCTTGAGCAGATACTCGCGGACCGGCTTGCGTGGACGCCCCTCGACGATCGCCTTGGTCTTGCCGTAGTACGTGACCTGGCCGTCCTCCACCTCGTAGAGGGGGAAGATCCCGGTCTCGATCGCCAGCTCGCCCAGCTCGTGGGAGAGCATCGGGTCGTAGTCCCAGCCCTTCGGGCACGGATCCAGCGAGTGGATGAACGTCGGGCCGCCGATCGTCAGCGCGCGGCGCACCTTGTTCATCATCTCCACGGCATACGAGGCGCAGACCGTCGCCACGTAGCGGCATTCCGTGTGCCCCGCCGCCAGCATGCCCGCCATGTTCTTCTTCCACCGGGTGTGGATGAGGCGCTTCACTTTGCCGGGCGGGCTGAACGTGGTGTTGGCGCCGTACGGCGTCATCCCGGAGAGCTGGATGTCGGTGTTGGCGTACGACTCGTTGTCGTAGAGGAGGATCAGCGAGTTGTACTCTTTGTGGGTCAGGGTCGCCGAGATGGCGCCGATGCCCATGTCGGCGCCGCCGCCGTCGCCGCAGAACGCGATGACGTTGATCGGCTCGGACTTCATCTTACCCTTCCGCATCAGGGCCTTGAGCCCCGCCGCCGTCCCGAGCGCCGCCGATCCGGACGATCCGAGCTGCGTGTGCATCCACGGCACCACCCAGGGCGTCGTGTAATAGGTCGTGTTCGCGACGTACATGCATCCGGTCGAGCCGAGCACGATCGTGCGCGGGCCGGCCGCCTTCACCATGAGCTTCATGACCAGCGCGGACTCGCACCCCTGACAGGTCCGATGCCCGGAGGTGAAGTACTCCTCGATCGTGACCCGCTTGACGCCGCGGAAGGGCTCGAGGATCTGCGTGGCGTTGCTGAACGTGGTCGTCTCGGCCATGGTGGCTTCTCCTATTCCCGAACGCCCAGCCAGTGGGTCTTGGTGTCGGACTTCCCGGCCGTTGCGGCTGCGTAGCAGAGGTCCGTAGCCTTGTAGACGTCCTCGAGTGTCACCTCGCGTCCGCCCAGGCCGCAGATGAAGGACAGGAGCGGCGGCCTCCGCTCGGCATTATACAGGGCCGCGCGGATCTCGTTGGCGACCACGCCCGACCCGAACGGCGAGCCGAAGGAATAGTCTCGGTCGATGATTCCCACCGCCTTCGCCTTCGAGAGCGCAGCGACCAGCCGCTCGGTCGGGAACGGCCGGAACCAGCGGAGCCGCACGAGGCCGACCTTTTTGCCCTTGGCGCGCAGCTCGCGGATCGCCACTTTGATCGGCAGCGAGATCGTGCCCATGCCGACCAGGATCACGTCGGCGTCGGCGGCCATGTACTCCTCGAACCACGGGTTCTCGGGTCCGCGCCCGAAGACGCGCCGGAAGTCGGCGTATGCCTCTTCGATGACGCCCACGGCGCGCGCCATCGCCTCGTTGTTCTGGCGACGGATCTCGATGACCCAGTCCTCGTTGGCCTGGGGCGCGACGGTGATCGGGTTGTCGGGGTGCAGCAGGAGGTCGCCCCGGTCGTAGCGCGGCAGGAACCGATCGACCTTCGACTTCGGCGGCACCATCGTGAGCGCCTGGGAGTGGGTGAGGAACGCGCCGTCCGCCGAGATCGCCAGCGGCAGGAACACGCGCCGGTCCTCGGCGACCCGATAGGCGATCAGCGTGGTGTCGAGCGCCTCTTGGGAAGTGTCGATCCAGCAGAGCAGCCACCCGAGGTCGCGCACGACGAGCGCGTCGTTGTGCTCCACCCCGAAGGCGCCCGGATCGTCGAGGGCACGGTTGCCCACGAGCGCCACCATCGGCACCCGCAGCGGGGGCGTCACGACGAGGCATTCCATGGCGTACATCCAGCCGACGCCGGACGAGCCGCAGAAGACGCGCGCGCCGACCGTCGAGGCGTGCTTGACGATCTCGAACTGGCTGTGCTCGCCCTCGGCCACGATGTACTCGGCCACGAGCTGGCCGCCCGAGATCTTCTTGGCGATCGCCTGCATGACGGTGTCGTACGGCCGGATCGGGTAGGCCGTGACGACGTCGAGGTCGGCGAGGGTGAGCGCCTCGGCGACGGCCTCGCTGCCGGAGATCAGGAGTTCCTTGTCCTCTTCGTGGACGGCCGGAGCCGCCTGGGTCACAACCGCCATTGCGCTGGTCCTCCGTTCATTCACTCGCCTCGGACGGCGGGGCCCCAGCCCCGCGAAATCCAGAGGTCCGCACTGCCCCGTTCATCGACTCGCCTCGACTCGCCTCGCCTGCGGCCGCGGCTCGCCCTACCCTTTGATCGTCTTGTGCTGCGCGTTCTCGCCCGGGATGCCGGCGGCGATCTCGACACCGCCGCCATCGAGGTTCTTCTCGAGCTCCTGTTCGTATTGGCCACGGAACCGGAAGCCGTGGGAGCGCACGGTCGCGTTCTTGTCGCCGATCTTCGACGTCATCCAGACCTTGTAGGCACTCTTGTCCTTGCGCCACATCTCCCACTGGCTCGCGTTGTCGTCGAACACCGACTCGTTGACCATGGTGATGCAGTGCTCCACCGGGCAGACCGCCTCGCACACGCCGCAGCCGCAACACGCCTCCATGTTGGCGTCGTAGGTCCCGTCGGGCATGACGTCGAAGCAGGAGTCGGGGCACTGGATCCAGCAGAGCGTGCACTTCACGCACGTGTCGAAGTCGACGACGGGCCGCATCGTCCGCGTCGTGAACTTCTTGAAGTACGGGTTGCGCTCGGGCACATACCCCTTGCCGTCCTCCTTCGGCTTACCGACCGGGATCGCCGGAATGGTCACGCCCTCCCGCATCTCCCACCACTTGGGCATCTCGAACGAGTACGGGATCTCGGCGTTGCCCTCGGTCAGCTTGACCTCGCGCGACTCGAGTCGCTCGTACGCCTTCTTCGCCGACTCGACCTTGAGGTCGGAGCCCCACTCCATCTCCCGGATGGCCTGGCCGACCGCGTCGAGGGTCAGGAAGGACGGCGCGATCTTCGCGAGGGCGCCCAAGATCCGGACCTCGGTGTGGTCCTCTTTGTAGACCCAGAGCCCGGAGAACGACGCCTTGGCGCGGAGGAGCGCCAGCTTGTACGGCGCGTCCTTCTTGTGGATGTCTTTCAGCAGGCTGTCGAAGCTCTGGAGCGACGTCATCAGGAGCGTACCGTTCGGCACCGTGAGGCGATTGATCGGCTGCAGCCCGTACCACGCCCACGACTCGACGCCTTTCGACAGCGTGTCGTCCACGGCGATCGTGACGTCCACGTGCTTGGGCTCGTAGCGTGCCATGTTCTGCTCGAGCTCTTCCTTGGTGTCGGCGACGATCGCGAAGTCCTTCGCGGGGATCCCGTTTCGCTGGGGGCTGTCGCCGTACCGGCCGAACGCGATGCCCCATCGGCCCGACTTGCGCGCCGACAGCACGATCCCGCGCGTGATGCGCGCGGCAAGGTTCTTCTGAAAGATACCGCGATACACGACCTCGCAGATCAGGGCAGCCATTCACTCCTCCTCAAACTCTCGCTACGTCGTGGGGCGCTCATCGTGGTCGACTGGTCTGACCAGAGACTACGGCCACCCACCTGTCCTGTCAAGAGGCGGTCGGCTGCGCTCCAAGTCCGCGCAGGACCTTCCGGAAAGCCCCGGCGCGCTGCTAGCCGACCTTGCTCAGGAAACCGGTGAGGGCGTTGGTAAAGGCCCCGGGCTGCTCCATGTTGGACAGGTGGGCAGCCGACTTGAGCACGACCAGCTCAGAGCCCTTGATCTGCGCGTGCATGACCTTCGACGCCGCGACCGGCGTGCCCTGGTCGTCTTCCCCGACGATGATCAGCGTCGGCACTTTGATGGCGCCGATGCGGTCGGTGAGATTGAGACCCGAGATCGCCTGGCAGCACCCGATGTAGCCGGCCGGGTTCGTCGACCGGATCATCGTGCGCACGCTCTCGACGACGCTCCCGCCCCGCTCCTTGAACGGCGCCGTGAACCACCGCCCGAGCGTTCCCTCCACGAGGGGCTCCATCCCCTTCGCCTCCGCGGTGTGGATGCGCTCGTCCCACAGTGGTTTCGCTTCGGGCGGAACTCGGCTCGAGGTGTCGCACAGGACGAGGCTCGTGAAGAGCTCCGGCGCCTTGAGGGCCAGGGTCTGGCCGATCATGCCGCCCATCGAGAGCCCCACCCAGTGAGTGCGCTGGATCCCGAGGGCGCGCAGGAGAGCCTGCGCGTCGTCGGCGAGCTGGTCGAGGGAGTAGGCGGCCTTGGGAGCGTCCGTCCCACCGTGGCCGCGTGTGTCGTAGGACATGACACGCCAGCGCGCCGTCAGGGCCTTCAGCTGCGGCTCCCACATGGCGAGCGTCGTCGCGAGCGAATGGCTCAGCGTGACGACCGGCGCCCCGGCCGGACCGTCCATCGTGTAGTTCATCGAAATTCCGTTCGCCGTGATCTTCATCGCGTGGTCCTCCCTGCCCCGTCCAGCGTTACGCGTTACCTGGCCGTTCCTCGCGCCCGTCGATGGTCCACTGGAGCGCCTCCGCGGCGCGCCCGTCGCTCGGGCGCCCGCGCTTGCGGAGCTCGGCGATCACCCGTCGCCGAGCCTCGGCAGGGCGATTCTGCCCCAGCTTGAACTTCGCGCGCCAGCGCCTGATCTCGAGCCTCACGGCGGCCAGCTGAGCCATCGCTCCGCGGTAGAGCGGATCGGCCGGGTCGAGCGGCCTGAATCCCCCTTCGGGCTGGTATCGCGCGAGCAGCCGGCGCTGCTGCGCCGCGACGGCTTCCGGATCCTCGGCGACCCGCGCCTCGCACTCGAAGATGACGGTCCGATGATAGGCGGTCGCCGAGCCCCCGTACTCGGGATGAACCCAGTACGATGGGATCACCGCGAGGACCTCGTCGACCTCGAGCACGCAGCGGGGACGGACCTTCAAGTCCTTGATCTGCTCATCGGATCGAACAAGGTGCAGATCCAGGCTTTTCTCGTCGTAGAGAAACGGATAGAGACCAACGTGGGGAATCGCATCGTCGCCCACTGTGATGAGCCGCGCCAGCTCCTGGGACTGCACGAAGCGATCGACCTCGGCGCGCGGAACGTCCGAGTAGTAGTCGTGGAAGATCACGCGGCCACCCTGGTCCGGCCCACCAGGTCGCAGAAGTAGCGATGGACCGTCGTGCTCTCGGTGAGCTCCGGGTGAAACGTCGCCACCAGAACCCGACCCTGCCGAGCCAGGACCGGCTCGCCCGCGTACTCGGCCAGCACCTGGACGCTCGGGCCCACCCGGCGGATCCTCGGCGCCCTGATGAAGACCATCTCGAGCTGAACCGGACCCGCGTCGAGCGTTGCCACGCCGGAGGCTTCGAACGACTCGCGCTGGCGGCCGTAAGCGTTGCGCTCGACGCCGACATCGATGAGCCCGAGCGAAAACTGCCGCGGGCTCTCCACCTCGCGCGCCAGGAGGATGAGGCCCGCGCAGGTTCCGAAGATGGGCTTGCCGCTGCCGTGGAACTTCGCGATGGCGGGCGCGAAGTCCCACGCATCCATGAGCTTCAGCAGGGTCGTGGACTCGCCCCCGGGGATGATGAGCCCCTCGACGGCGTCGAGCTCGGCCGGCTTTCGCACCTCGACCGCCTCGACACCGCACTTTGCGAGCGCCCTGGCGTGGAGCGCGAAGTCGCCCTGGAGGGCGAGGACCCCGACCCGCATCGCGAGTGACCTACCAGCCCCGTGTCTGCAGAAGCTCCTTCTCCGGGAGTTTCGAGATTTCGAGCCCGACCATCGCGTCACCGAGGTCCTCGCTCACGCGAGCCAGCACGTCGGGGTCCTTGAAGTGCGTCGTCGCCTGCACGATGGCGCGGGCGCGCTTCGCCGGGTCGCTCGACTTGAAGATGCCGGAGCCGACGAAGACCGCCTCCGCCCCGAGCTGCATCATGAGGGCCGCGTCCGCCGGCGTCGCGATGCCGCCCGCCGAGAAATTCGGCACGGGGAGCTTGCCGGCCTTGGCCACCCAGCGCACGAGCTCGTACGGGGCGCCCAGCGTCTTCGCCTCGGTCATCAGCTCCTCGGGCCCCAGCGTGGTGAGGCGGCGGATGCCGGAGACGATCGCGCGCATGTGGCGGACCGCCTCGACGATATTGCCGGAGCCCGCTTCGCCCTTGGTCCGGATCATCGCCGCGCCCTCGCCGATGCGCCGGAGCGCCTCGCCCAGGTCGCGGCAGCCGCAGACGAAGGGGATGCGGAAGGCGAACTTGTCGATGTGGAAGTGCTCGTCGGCGGGCGTCAGCACCTCCGACTCGTCGATGTAGTCGACGGCGAGGGCTTCGAGGATCTGCGCCTCGACGAAGTGGCCGATCCGCACCTTCGCCATGACCGGGATCGTCACCGTCTGCTGGATCTCCTTGATCTTCTTCACGGGCGACATCCTGGCGACGCCGCCTTCCTTGCGGATGTCCGCGGGCACGCGCTCGAGCGCCATGACGGACGCGGCACCCGCGTCCTCGGCGATCTTCGCCTGCTCGGCGTTGGTGACGTCCATAATGACCCCGCCCTTCAGCATCTCGGCGAGGCCGATGTGCTTTCTGTCCGCGATCCGCAGTCCGTTCAGGTCCGACATGTAGGTTCTCCTTTTTTGCGCTATACGACCGGAACCGCCGCGCGGTCCACCCGTTCCCGGCCTCGGAGACGGCTGCGCGCGGATTTGATCGTCTCGGCGAGCCGCCGGATGCCCTCGTCGATCCTCCCGGCCGCCACCGACGAGAACGAGAGTCGCAGCGTGCGCTGGCCGCCACCGTCCACGAAGAAGGGCGCGCCGGGCGTGAAGGCGACGCCCCGCTCGACGGCCTGCGGGAGGAGGGCCCCCGCGTCCATCCCCGCCGGCAGCGTCAGCAGCAGCGAGAATCCCCCCTTCGGCTCCGTCCAGGTGACCTCGGACGGCATGCGTCGCCCCAGCGCTGCCAGCAGGAGCGAGCGCCGCCGCGCGTACTCCGTCATGACCCGCGTGGCGTGGCGGTCGAGGAGCTTACGCTCGCAGAAGCGGTGCACCGCCGCCTGGATCAGAGCGCTCGTGTGTAGGTCGGCGAGCTGCTTGGCCGCCTGGAGGCGTTCGAGGATCGGCCGGGGCCCGACGAGCCACCCGAGCCGCAGGCCCGGGAAGAGGATCTTCGAGAACGTGCCGATGTAGATGACGACTCCGCCGCGATCGGCGGCCTTGAGCGGCAGGGTGGGCCCATCGCCGTAGTAGAGGCTGCCGTCGAACCCGTCCTCGACGATTGGCACCTGGTGGCGCACCGCCGCCTCGAGCAGCCGACGGCCGGTCTCCGGCGCCACGGCCAGTCCCGTCGGATTGTGCGCGCTCGGCTGACAGTAGAAGAGCTTCGGCGTGTGACGCTCCAGCAGGCGCTCGAAGACCTCGGCCCGGGGTCCCATGCCGTCCCAGGGCACGCTGAGGAGCTGCGCGCCGAACGACCGGAACACCTGCATCGCGCGCGGGTACGTCGGCTGCTCGATCGCCACGAAGTCGCCCGGATCGATCAGGGTACGGGCGATCAGATCGAACCCTTGCTGCGAGCCGTTGACGATCAGGATCTCTTCGGGCCGCGCCTCGAGGCCGAACCGCAAGAGGTACGTCGAGAGGTACTGTCGCAGCGGAGGATAGCCGCCGGCCCCGTAGTACTGCAGGAGCGACGATCCCTCCTCGCGGATGACCTGGTTCAGCACGCGGCGAAAGGCGTCGGTCGGGAAGAGGCCGCTGTCCGGCATGCCGCCGGCAAAGGACACGACGGCCGTGCTCGACGGGATCGGAGTCACGGCGCGGGACCGCTCGTCGTCGGCGCCGAGAATCTGCGCGTTCCGCGAGAAGAGCCCGGACCAGTCCAGCGCCACCGGCGGCGCGGCGGGCGACGCCACTGGCACGCCGCCGCTCGCGGGCCGCGCGGCGACGAAGGTCCCCTGCCCCACGTGGGCGCGCGCCCAGCCGGCCGCAACCAGCTCTTCGTACGCGAGCGACACGGTTCCCCGGTTGACACCGAGCTGCCGCGCGAGCTCGCGCGTGGCCGGGAGCTTCATCCCCGGCGTCAGGAGCCGCTCGTGGATCAGGCGCTCCAGGTGCGCCTGGATCTGGCGCGGCAGCGCCGTGGGGTTGTCGCGGTTGAGCGGAATGTTCACCCCGGTGTTCTCCTGCCAAGCCATTTTGGCCTGAATCGTCTAATCGTCAAGGGCCAATTGGACTGATCTCGGTAGGCCATTTTCCCACGGCCCGTGGTCGGGCCCTTCCGAGGGGGCCTCCCGGGTACAATGGCCGCGCACGCGCAGTCTTCGAAGGGATTGGAAGACAGAGCCGGAGCACAGGTAAGGCTCGCACGGGAGGTGAGCCGCCATGGCGGGCGAGGCACCCATCAAGCAGGCCGTGAAGTGGATCGACGACCAGCTCGTCGATAACCCGAACGCGGATCGCGTCACGCTCGTCGACGAAGCGTCACGGCGGTTCGATCTCTCGCCGCTCGACGCGGACTTCCTGCTCCGTCACCTCGCCGAGCGGGTGAAGAAGAAATGAGTGACGCGCACACCCGCCGCGTCCAGGAGCAGTTCGGCGGGAGCGCCGGGGCGTACGTCGCGAGCCCCCTTCACGCGGCGGGTGAGGATCTCGAGCGGCTTTTGGCCTGGGGTGCCGCCCGACGCGGCGACCGCGTGCTCGATGTCGCGACCGGCGGGGGGCACACGGCCCTCGCCTTTGCCGGCATCGCGCGGCGGGTGGTCGCGTACGACCTCACGGAGCCCATGCTCCAGGCCGCGCGCGGGCACCTGCAGGCGCGCGGTGCCGCCAACGTGGGATTCGTCGCCGGGGACGCCGGCGCCTTGCCCTTCCGCGACGGATCGTTCGATATCGTCACCTGCCGCACCGCCGCGCATCACTTCGCCGATGTCGGGGCCGCCGTCCGCCAGATCCACCGAGTTCTTACAGCAGGCGGCACGCTCCTGCTGCAAGATATCCTCGGCCACGACGACTCCGAAGCGAGCGCGTTCATCCTCGAGGTCGAGCGGCGGCGTGATCCCTCACACGTGCGGAGCTACCGGACGGCGGAGTGGAAGGCGTTCCTGCGCGCGGCGGGTCTGACGGTGATGGATGATTTCGTCATCTGGAAGGCGCGCGAGTGGGACGAATGGACCGGCCGGATGCGGATGACCGCCGAGGCGCGGGGCGAGCTCGAAGCGTTCGTCCGTCGAGCGCCCGACCGGTGCCGGGCTGCATTCGACTTCAAGCTCACCCCGGATAGGGTCGTTTCCTTCACCGACCGCCAGATCCTGCTTCGCGCCGACCGCGACTGATCCCACGGGCCTGCCCGACGTCGGGCTCGACCGGCGCAGAACCTCAGCGCGTGTGGGGACGCAATCGGACGAGCGTGGCGCCGGCACCTCCGCGCTCGGGCGGGGCGTCGGCATAGCCGGCAACGAGGGGATGCCGGGCGAGCAGCGATCGTACGATCTTGCGCTGGACGCCGATTCCCCGGCCGTGGATCAACCGCACTTCGGTGAATCCTCTGGCATGAGCGGCCTCCAGGTAGTCGCCGACGACCAGGGCCACCTCGCGCGGCGCGAAGGTGTGGAGGTCCAGGGCATCCTCGATCGGGATGCGGACGGGCTCGCCGTCTACAGCCGCGGCCCTCCCAGCACGTGCTCCTTCCAGTGATCGAAGCTCAGGAGATCCTCCCCCGAGAGCTTGCACTGTCAGAAGGTCGCCGCGCGCTCGAAGAACGGCACGTCCACCAGGCCCACGCTCTCGGCACGCGCCGTCTCGGCGACCTTCTGCGTCACCATCTGCCGGACGAACGGGATCGGAATGCGACCGAGCCGATGGATGACCTCCTCCGTGCAGCGAATGCGCGTTCCCGGCAGCACGGGCCCCTCGGCGATGATCGTCTCCGCCTCGCGCTCGGGATGCCCGCACGTTTCCGGGACGAGCTGCTGGAGCCGCAGCGACACGTACTCGGTCACCCAGGCCTGGATCCCGCGCCTGGTCTCGTCCAGATTGGGGGCCGCGCCATCGAGCTTGTCGTTGATGGCGGCGAGGAGCTGCTCGAGCCGGCCGAGCCGCGCCTCGAGCGCCGCGAGCCGCCCGCCCACATTCGCTTCGCTCATCGGGTCCTCCGAAGACCGGCGGCGCTCACGCGGCCGACGGACGGCGAGTGTGCCAGTCAGTGAGCCGCTGGTAGGCGTCGACGACGCGCAGCACGGTGGCCTCGTCGAACGGCCGCCCCACGATCTGAAGCCCGATCGGCAGCCCGCCTGCCGTGAAGCCGCACGGCGCCGCGCCGGCCGGGTGGCCGGAGTAGTTGAACGGCCGCGTGAGACGGATCAACGCTGCGCGCACATCCGACGTGCCGTCGCCGAGCGTCGTCTCACGCTCGCCGAGGACCGGCGCCGGGATCGGTGTCGCCGGGGCCAGGAGCACGTCGCGCTTGGCGAGGGCGTCATCGATCTCCGAGCGCACCAGGGCGCGCAGCTGCTGGGCGCGCACGTAGTGGGCGCCGCTGACGAACGCGCCCATCCGGAGCCGCTCCCTGACGTCTGGCTGGTAGTCCTGGGGGCGGGCGCGCATCCAGCCGGCGTGATACGCGAGCGCCTCCGAGGCCACGATCGCGGAGGACGCGGCGGCAACGTGGAGGACCCCGGCGAGGTTCACCTCGTCGAGGATCGCCCCGGCCCGCTCGAGCTGCTCGGCCGCCGCCTCCACGGCCGCGCGCACCTCGGCGGTCGCGACGTCCGTGAAGTGAGCGCACAGGAGGCCCACCCGAAGACCCTTCACATCGCCCCTGAGCGCCGCGGTGTAATCGGGCACCGGCAGCACGCTCGTGGTCGGGTCGGCCGGATCGTAGCCGGCGATCGCGTTCAGCATCAGCGCGCAATCCCGGGCGGTGCGCGTCATCGGTCCCACGTGGTCCATCGACCAGGCGAGCGGCAGCACGCCGGCTCGACTGACCCGCCCGTAGGTCGGCTTGAGCCCCGTGATGCCGCAGAGCGAGGCCGGGATGCGGATCGAGCCGCCCGTGTCCGAGCCGAGGGACCCGGGCGCGAGACCTGCCGCCACGGCCGCCCCCGAGCCCGAGGACGAGCCGCCCGTGATGCGATGAGCGCGCGCGTCCCACGGGTTCCGCGCGTCGCCATAGTGCGCGTTGAGCCCCTCGGGCCCGTACGCGAACTCGTGCATGTTCAGCTTGCCGAGCACGATCGCGCCGGCCGCGCCGAGCCGCGCCACGACCGTCGCGTCCGCCGCCGGTACCGAGTCGCCGAGGATCTTGGAGCCGCCGGTCGTGCGAACGCCCTTCGTCGAGTAGAGGTCCTTGGGCGCCCAGGGCACACCGTGGAGCGGTCCGGCGACCTTGCCGGCCATCAGGTCGGCCTCGGACGCGCGGGCCGACTGGAGCGCGCTATCGGCACAGACCGTGATGAACGCGCGGAGCCTCGCGTCGAGGGCGCTGATACGGTCGAGGTGAGCCCGCACGACCTCGACGGGCGAGACCTCCTTGGTCGCGATCATCCGCCCGAGGTCCGCCATGGAGAGCCAGCAGAGCTCGTTCGTCTCGGCGCTCCGCATGGTCACTCAGAACATCCGATACTGCGTCGTCGGCTCGAGATCGCCGATCGGCACGCTCTCCAGGCGCTCCAGCATCTCGAGGAGGCGCTCGACGGCGGGCCGGATCGACTCGAGCTCGGCGTCGGTCCAGACGAACCCGCCGAGGGCGGCCATGCGCCGCAGGGTCTCCACGCCTATTTCCATCGGCGCGAGCATACCACTAGAATGAGACGCCATGGCCGTCGCGCTCACGATCCTCCACGCTCCCGGTGACGCCGAGCGCCGCACGCTCAGCGTTGCGCCCGGCACCACGATTCTCAAGGCGGCGCACGCGGGCGGCGTCGACATCATCGCGACCTGTGGCGGGCGCGGCCGGTGCACCTCGTGCCGGGTCAAGTTCCTGGCGGGCTTGCCGCCGCCGCCGACGCTCATGGACGAGGTTCAGCTGGGCGACGACCTCGTCCGCGAGGGATATCGTCTCTCCTGCCAGTGCGTCCTCCACGAGCCCGTCACCGTTCAGCTCGCGCCGCCGCTCGAGGAACGCTCGTTCCAGATCCTCGGCGCCGGGCGCGGCGTCCGGCAGCTCGGCCGGATCACCCTCGATTCCGGCGTCGCCAAGCAGGTCGTCAAGGTCACGCTGCCGCGCGAGGAGCATCACCAGACGTCCGACCTCGAGCAGCTCCTCGAGGCCGTCGGCCTCACCACCGCCGACATCGGCCCCGCGGTGCTCCAGGGGTTGCCGCAGGCGCTCCGCGACGACCCCGCCGGCGTGACCGTGGCGACGTTTGCGTCGGGCGGCGCGCCGGAGAGCCGGCAGCGGATCCTCGCCGTCGAGCGCGGCGACACCGCCGGGATGAAGTTCGGCCTCGCGATCGACATCGGCACGACCAGCGTGGTCACGACGCTGATCGAGCTCGACTCGGGCGAGCAGCTCGCGTCGGTCTCGAGTCTGAATACCCAGGCGGTCTTCGGCGGCGACCTCATGTCGCGCATCGCCTTCGCGCAGTTCAATCCCGGCAATCTGCGAAAGCTCCACACCCGGATCGTCGGCCTCCTCAACCAGCACGTCGAGCAGATCTGCCGCGAGTCCGGCGTGCTGGCGAAGTGGATCTACAAGGTCGTCGTCGTCGGCAACACGTGCATGCATCACATCCTGCTCGGCATCGATCCATCGCACGTCGGCCTCGCGCCGTATGCGCCAGTGATGCGCCACGCGCTAACCCTCTCGGCCCGCGAGCTCTTCCTGAAGGTCGCGCCGGAGGCGAGAGTGTGCCTCTTGCCCCTGGTGGCGGGGTTCGTCGGGGCCGACGCCGTCGCGGTCGCGCTCGCCACCCGCATCTACGAGAGCGCCGAGGTGCGCATCGCCGTCGACATCGGCACCAACGGGGAGGTGCTGCTGGGCTCGCGCGACCGTCTCTGGGCGTGCTCGGCGCCCGCGGGACCGGCGCTCGAAGGCGCCCAGATCCGTCACGGCATGCGCGGGGCGCTCGGCGCCATCGACCGCGTCACCGTGGACGGCGACATCCGCGTCCACACGATCGGCGAGACGGCCGCGCTCGGCATATGCGGCTCCGGGATCATCGACCTGCTGGCCGGCCTCCTCGGTGCCGGAGTCATCGACTGGACGGGCCTCATCCAGGTGGACGCGCGCGAGGCGCTCCCGCCGCGGCTGCGGGACCGGGTCGTCGCGCGCGGCGAGGAGCGTCAGGTCGTCGTGCTCCGGCCGGGCGAGGCCGGAGCGCGCCAGGAGATCGTGCTGACCCAGGACGACGTTCGGCAGGTCCAGCTGGCGAAGGGAGCGATCGCCTCGGGCGTCGCGATGCTCCAGCGTGTCGCCGGCGTGCCGCCGGAACGGGTCGCCGAGCTGATGCTGGCGGGCGGCTTCGGCAACTACGTGTCGATCGAGAGCGCGCTGCGGATCGGGCTCATTCCGCCGCTGCCGCCCGAGCGGATCCGCTACGTCGGCAACGCCGCCTCGCTCGGCGCGCAGCTCTGCCTGCTCTCGGAGACCGAGCGCGCTCGGGCCGAGACCATCGCGCGGCGAATCGAGCACGTCTCGCTCGCGGCGCATCCCGACTTCGAGGAGATCTTCGTGGACGCGATGAATTTTCCCCGACCATCATGACCCGGCGAGAGGGCGGGCGGGCGGCGATCACGGCGAGGATCGTGGGGACGGAGGTGGGCGCTCTCAGCACGTCCCTGGACGCGCGCTGGGTGATGGCGTATGCGGCGGCGCTCGGCCTGGACGATCCGCGGTACTACGATACCCTCGCCCCCACGGGGCCGGTCGCCCACCCGCTCTTCTCGGTGTGCTACGAGTGGCCGTCGGTCGTGGCCCTGCGGGCCAAGACCGTCCGGGAGGCGTGGGTGCTGCTCGGCGTCCACGCGACACACCACGTCATCATCCACCGGCTGCCCGCCGCGGCCGACCGCCTCCTCACTCGCTCGCAGATCATCGAGGTGCGGCCGAGCCGGGCCGGCACGCTCGTGGTGGCGCGCTTCTCCACGGTGGACCGGAACGGCCGACCCGTGACGACGACCGACTACGGCTCCGTGTACCGCGGCGTCTCGACAGAGGCCGAGACGCGCGCGGCGGTCGATCGCCTGCCCCGGCCCGACCCGCCGGCGTCGGACGAGACACGCTGGACCGCGGTGGTTCCGGTGGCGGCACGCGCCGCGCACGTCTATTCGGAGTGCGCCCGCATCTGGAACCCGATCCACACCGACGTCGCCGTCGCGCGCACGGCCGGGCTGTCGGCCCCCATCCTTCACGGCTCGGCCACGCTCGCGCTGGCCGTGTCGCAGGTGGTCCAGCAGGACCTCGACGGCGACCCGACGCGCGTCGGAGAGGTCGCCGTGCGCTTCACCGGACTGGTGTTCATGCCGTCGAGCTTCACGGTGCGCGGTCGCGGGCGCGCCGACGGCCTGATCGCGTTCGACGCGGTCGACGAGCGAGGCGAGCCGGTGCTGAGCGGTGGAATTCTGCGCGCATGAAACAGATGAGTCGGCGCGAGCGGATTCTTGCGGCGATCCACCGCCAGCCCGTCGACCGTGTTCCCTACGCGGTTTGGCGCCATTTCCCGAGCGTCGATCACTCGCCCGCCGGCCTCGCCCAGGCGACCCTCCGGTTCCACGAGCGGTACGGCTCGGACTTCCTCAAGATCACCCCGCGGGGCGGCTACGCCGTGGAGGCCTGGGGGTGCGTGGAGGCCGACGCGGTTCGCGAGGACGGACACCGGCCGTGCGCCAGCTGCGCGGTGCGCTCGGCGGAGGACTGGAAGGGGATCCGCACGCTGGATCCCGCCGCGGCGCCCGGCTACGCCGAGGAGCTTGAGACGATCATTCGGCTCGGCTTCGACCGTCGGATCGGCGATGCGCCGGTGGTGCCGACGCTCTTCTCGCCGTTGTCGCTCGCCAAAAAGCTCTCGGGCGAGCGGCTCCCGCACGATCTGCGCGAGCATGCGTCGCTCGTCGCTGGCGCGCTCGAGGCGATCACCGAGACGCTCATCAAGTTCGCCCTGCTGGCCCTGGCGGAAGGCGTGTCGGGCATCTTCTACTCGATCCAGGCGGCCAGCCGGTCGGCCTCCTCCGAGGAGGACTACGCGCGCTTCGGCGAGCCGTACGACCGACAGTTCCTCGAGGCGATTCGCTCGAAGTCGACGCTGACGATCGTCCACTGCCACGGCGACCGGCTCATGTTCGATCGGTTGGCACGCCTGCCCGGCCACGCCTGGAACTGGGACGACCGCGCGACGCCGCCGTCACTCCAGGACGCCCGCGCCCAGGTGCCGGGCGCGGTCATCGGCGGGCTCCACCAGTGGAGGACGCTCCGCGACGGCACGGCGGAGCAGGCGGTCGGCGAAGCCTGGGATGCGATCGCGCAAACGGCGGGCACGGGGCTCATCATCGGTCCGGGCTGCGTCCTGCCGATGAACACGCCGGACGCGACGGTCGCCGCCGTCGTGCAGGCGCTCGGCGGGCCGCTCAAGAAGATCCCCGGGGTCACTTCGTAGGGTTTCCGTCACCGTCCGACGTTGAAGCGGAAGTGGCAGATCTCCCCGTCGCGCACGAGATAGTCCTTGCCCTCGAGCCTGAGCTGTCCCCGCGCGCGGAGCTCGGGCAATGATCCGTCGACCGCTACCAGCTCGTCGTAACTGTTCACCTCGGCGCGAATGAAGCCTCGGCCGATGTCCGAGTGGACGGTGCCCGCCGCGTCCTGAGCCCGGGTGCCCTCCGGGATCGGCCAGGCACGGACCTCGTCCTCTCCGACGGTGAAGAAGGACACGAGCCCGAGCAAGGCATAGCAGTCACTTAGCACGCGGTGGATCGCAGGTTCCTTCAAGCCAAGCTCGGCGAGGAACGCGCGCTGCTCGTCCCCGGCGAGCTGGGCCACCTCGGCCTCGATCACCGCGGAGACCCATCCGATCCGGGTCCAGGCGCCGGCGGCGATGGCCTCGAGGCCGAACCGCTCGACGCCTCGGGTGCCTTCGCCGATCGCCTTCTCGTCCAGGTTCAGGCAGTGGAGGATGGGCTTCTGGGAAAGGAAGGTGAATCCCCGAGTCACCCTGGCCTCATCCGGGGTGAGCGCGACCGCACGGAGCGGCGTCTCGCCCTCGAGGTCCGTCTTCAGGCGGGCGAGGATCGCCTGCTCTCGGACCTCCGCGTCCTTCCGTTGCTTCTTGATCGAAGCCTCCAGGCGCTCCAGGCGCCGCTCGATGACCTCCAGATCCGCCAGGATCAGCTCGGTCTCGAGATCCTCGATGTCTCGCTTCGGCGCGGGCGCGCCGAGGGCTTCGTCGGCGAAGGCGCGGACCACGTGGAGCAATGCGTCCGCGTTCCTGAATTCCTTGGTGTCGAGACCGGCGCGCTCACCCTTCGCGATGCCCGCAAGGTCCACGACCTCGAACGTGGCGTACGTCGTCTTCCGCGGTTTGAAGAGGGCGGCGAGCCGGTCGACGCGCGGGTCGGGCACGCGCGCCATCCCGGTATGGAGCTCGGCGCGCCCCGAGTCGTAGCGCGCGGTCGCGATGCTGGAGCCGGTGAGCAGGTTGAACAGCGTGGTCTTTCCCGATTTGGCGAGGCCGATCAAACCGATCTTCATGAGGGGATTATGCCAGGTGTCGTATCCTCGAGAGCGCTCTGAGCCATCCTGCCAAGGACATGGACCTCAAGGGCGCCGCCGTCGCCGTGCTCGTGTCGATTCTCTGGGGCGGGCTCGCCAGTCGCTGAGGGCCCGTGAGTATAATCGCGCCATGAACACCGCGCCGTCGAAGACGCTCGAGATCGTGCCGAACCCGCACCCGGATCGGGACTACGAGGTCACGATGACGGTGCCCGAGTTCACGTGCCTCTGCCCCCGCACGGGCCAGCCGGACTTCGCGACGATCCGCATCCGGTACGTGCCCGACCAGCACCTGGTCGAGCTGAAGTCGCTCAAGCTGTACCTGTGGTCGTACCGCCAGGAGGGCGCCTTCCACGAGGACGTGACCAACCGGATCCTCAACGACTTCGTGGCCGTCGCCAGGCCACGCTGGCTCGAGGTGATGGGCGACTTCAACGTGCGGGGCGGCATCAAAACCGAGGTCCGCGCGACGCACGGCAAGCGGCCGGACATCTAGGTCGCGCGCCTCGCCCGGCGACGTCGCGAGTGCCAGCAGCACCATCCCCAGGAGCATCACGAACGCCCCCAGCGCCGACTCTCTGACGCGCTGGCGCTCGCCAAACGCCAGGATGCCGATCGCCATCGCGTAGAGGATCTCGACCTGCTTCACGGCCTCGACATAAGAGGCGAGCGTGAGCGTGTAGGCCTTGCCCTGGCTCAGCGTGGTGAGCGCGGCGAAGAGGCCGAGCGCGACGAACGCCTTCCAGTGCCGCGGCACCGCCCGGAAGTGACCCGCCGACGTCGTCAGCGCGAGCGGCGTGGTGATCAGGCTCGCGGCGAGGTACGGGCCGAACGTGCCGACGGCCGTGTTGGACGCGAGGATCGCCTTCTTGATCCGCCGCCAGGGGCCAGGGCGAGCCACATGCGGACGATTCTATCCCGTGGGTCCAGCGGGACCGTCGCGTTCCGACGAGCGCGCTACGGCGTCGAGCGGCGCCCCCTCGCTCCGGGCGGACGGACCCGAGGACGCGCGGAGCGGTTCGGTCGCATCAGATCTCCAGCGCGACCTTGATGGAGGCGGCGTCCGTGTGTGCGGCGAACGCTTCGCCGATCCGCTCGAGGCTGAACCGATGCGTGATCAGTGGTGCGGTCCGCACCGCGCCGCTGTCGACGAGCCGGAGTGCCTCGGGGAACTCGTCCTGGTAGATCATCGAGCCCGTGATCGTGACCTCGCGGCGTACGACCGAGAAGAACGGCACCGGCGTCGGCTCGTGAGGAAGCCCGGTCAGCACGACCCGGCCTCCGGGTCTCACCAGATCGAGCGCGTGCGTGACGGCTTCGGCGGACCCGGCGGTCTCGACGACGAGATCCACACCCTCACGGCCGGAAAACTGCCGGCCGACGTCCGCGCATTCGCCGTCGTCCGTCGTGTGTGTGGCCTCCGCGCCGAGCTCGCGGGCGAGGCCGAAGCGCCGCCGCGAGCGGCTCACGACGAGGACGCGGGCGCCGCGCGCGCGAAGCACCTGGAGGGCCAGGAGCCCGAGGGTCCCCGCCCCGACGATCGCCGCCGTCTCGCCGCGCCGGGGTGCGCCTCGCTCGACGGCGCGGACGACGACGGCGAGAGGCTCGGTGAGCAGGAGCGCGTCGAGCCCCGCCCCCGCGGGCGCCGGCCAGCAGCAGCGCGCGGGCAGCCGGACGAGCTCGGCGAAGCCGCCGTCGGCGTCGATGCCGATCGCCGTGCGCGTGAGGCACAGATTGCGATTGCCCTCGCGACAGAGGGGGCACCGGCCGCACGCGTAGTTCGGCTCGACGACGACTCGATCCCCGGCGCGGACGCGCGTCACGTCCGACGCCACCGCCTCGACGTGGCCGACGAGCTCGTGCCCCATCACCCGTGGATAGGCGACGGGCCGCTCGCCCGTCCAGATCCGGTAGTCCGTGCCGCACAGCCCCGCCGCGACGATGCGAACCACGACCCCACCCGGCTCGGGTCGAGGTTCACGCGCGGTCTCGACACGGAGATCGCGCGGCCCGTGCAAAATCGCCGCTTTCATGGCGCACAATCTACTCGACGATGGAGGTCCCGGCAACTAGGCGGCCGAGTGGCCGCCGTCGAGGAAGAGCGTCTGGCCGGTCATGAAATCGGAGCCCGACGACGCGAGATAGACCGCCAGCGGCCCGATCTCCTCGGGCTGCCCGATCCGCCTTGCCGGAACGTCACGGGTCAGCCGCTCGTTGATCTTCGGATTCGCGAACGCCTCATGGGTCATGTCGGTTGCGAACCAGCCGGGCGCGATCGCGTTCACCTGGACGTTGTGGCGCGCCCATTCGACGCCGAGCGCGCGCGTGAGCGCAATGATGCCGCCCTTCGTGGCTCCATAGATCGTGTAACCCGGCAGGCCCACCTGGCCGAGCACCGAGGCGACGTTGATCACCTTGCCGGACTTCTGGCCGATCAGGTGAGGCGCCGCCGCGCGGCATCCGTTGAAGACGCCGGTCAGGTTCACGTCGAGCATGAAGCGCCAGTCGTCCGGCGTCATCTCGGCCAGCGGAGCGACCCTGGCCACACCCGAGTTGTTGACGACGATGTCGAGGCGACCGAGCTCGCGAATCGCGCGCTGGACCAGGGCGTCCACCTCGGCGTAGCTCGCGACATCGGTGGGGGCGACGATCGCTCGCCGGCCGGCCCGCGCGGCGAGATGCGCGGTTTCCTCGAGCGCCGCCTTCGAGCGGGCGGCAAGGGCGACGTCGGCGCCGGCCTCGGCCAGCGCCACGGCGATCGCGCGGCCGAGGCCGCGGCTGGCGCCCGTGATCACCGCGACCTTGCCGGCGAGCGCGCCGGACCCGCCAGTCAGCGGTAGAGCTCCTCGATCGCGTCCCGGTACTTCTGCGACACCACCGTGCGTTTCACTTTGAGGGTCGGTGTCAGCTCGCCGCCGTCGAGCGTGAAGTCGGTGGCCAGCACCCTGAAGCGCTTGATCTTGGCGTACGACTGCAGCTGCGTGTTCTTCTCCTCCACCGTGCGCCCGATGCGCTCCACGACCTTCGGGTGCTTGACGATGACCGCCGTCTCGCTGGCGAGGATCCCCTGCTCGCGAGCGAATTTCGACAACTCGTCGGGGTTCACGGTGATGAGCGCCACCGGGTACGGGCGCCGATCGCCGTAGATCATGACCTGACTGATGAACGGGTCGGCCTTCAGGAGGTTCTCGATGTTCTGAGGCGCGATGTTCATGCCGCCCGCGGTCACGATGAGATCCTTCTTCCGGTCGGTGATGAACAGGAAGCCGTCCCCGTCGATCGTCCCGATGTCGCCGGTGTGGAACCACCCGTCCGGATCGAAGACTTCGCGCGTCGCCTCCGGCTGCTTGAAGTAGCCGAGCGTGGCGATGTTCGGCCCGCGCGCCAGGATCTCGCCGTCCGCGGCGATCCTGAGCTGGACGCCCGGCAGGGTCTGGCCCACGGAGCCGAACTTGAAGCGATCGGGCCGGTTGAACGTGAGGGCCGGGCACGTCTCGGTGAGCCCGTAGCCCTCCAGGAGGAGGATGCCGGCGGCGTGGAAGAACTCGGCGATGTCACGCGAGAGCGGGGCGCCACCGGACACGGCCCACTGGAGCCGCCCGCCCAGGGCGGCATGGAGCTTCGAGAACACCAGCGTGTGGGCGAGCTTCCGTTTGAGCTCGAGCGTCGCGGGCACGGGCTGGCCGCGTTGTTGATGGCGGCTCACGTCCCTTCCGACCGACACCGCCCAGCCGAAGATCCTCTTCTTCGCGGGCGAGCCGGCCTCGACGCCGGCCAGGATCTTGCCGTAGACCTTCTCGAACACACGCGGCACGC